>Ga0073934_10000462_pt1 | contig 117140 bp, 124 predicted proteins | sample LarsenN4metaG_FD_76834 | JGI IMG/M metagenome (GOLD analysis project Ga0073934, IMG submission 76834) | Hot spring sediment bacterial and archeal communities from British Columbia, Canada, to study Microbial Dark Matter (Phase II) - Larsen... ...
CTTCACGACCTCGAAGAGCGCTGGGACGTCCTTGGAACGCAGCGCGAAGACGAGTCGGACGCCGGCGCGCCCGCCGTAAGAGAGATCGAACTGCTCGAAGCGCGCGTGGTGCGCACGGCAGAAGAGCGCGAGCCGTCGAACGTACGTCACCCGCGTCGCCGGCGTCGTCTGGGTGGCGGGGGCGGCGCGGATCCGGACCTCGACCAGCCGCGCCGGCGGTTCGCCGACGTGGATCTGCCGCTCGACCGCCTCGAGCTCGAGAGCGAGAACCTCCATCATGCCGGCGCCGGCGGCGGAGAGCTGGTCATCGGTGAGCGCGACGGTCGCGAGAGCGCCGGTCGCGTGGACCTCCGGAAGCAGGCCCGCAGCCGTCTTACAGCCGTCGCAGGTCGCTTTGGCGAGCTCGTCGACGTAGACCCAGCGATGGCCTTCCGGCCAGTCCCTGGGCACGCCTCGGAGCCCGCAGAGCGCCGAACCTTCGTAGAGGATGTGGAGCGTCATGCGAACCTCCGAACGAGCCAGCGCCAGGCACGGCCGAAGCGGTAGTCGAAGCGATAGCACGCCACCAAGATGTACCCGCGGAGCCCGAGCGGCAGCGTGAGTACCTCGCAGGTGTTGTGGTCGATGAAACGAAGGAAGTGCACGGCGCTCGCGCCGCCACATGTCGAGCAGCGTCACGGCGAGGATCGAGGCGGCCTCGTCGAGGCGGCGATCACGTTCGGCGTGGCGCTCCTCGGCGCTCTCGGTGGCAGGTGCGGCCGCGCTCGCGGGCGGCGTCGGGATCGCGTTCATGGGACGGAAAACGCGGTCCCGATGGGCGCGGTGGGACAGGGAGATCATCCACTGCCTGATCACTCTTGCGCCGGGTGTGTAGTGTGCAGTATCTACTGCACACTACCTCCTGGGCCTGCCGCCCGGGACGAGCGAGCGAAATGGTCAAGCGAGAGAAACTCGGACATCGACTGAAGCGCGTGCGCATCGCCCGCGACCTGAGCCTTCGCGAGACGGCGAACAAGGTCGGCGTGTCGCCGACGTACCTGTCGCGCGTCGAGAACTGCCTCGACCCGAGCCCGCCCACGGAGAAGACGCTCCGCGCACTGGCCGACGTGCTGGAGGACAACCTCGACGAGCTGATGCAGCTCGCCGGCCGCGTGCCAGAGGACGTCGAGAAGCTGATCAAGGCGGACCCGGACATGCCCGTGATGTTGCGGCGCGCCCGCGAGCAGAACGTGACGGGCGCGGAGTTCCTGGAGTGGCTCGAGACGAAGAAGAAGGGGGGCAAATGATTCCAGAGCTGAAGGTCCCCTACCTGCACGAGAAGCAGGTCGAGCGCGCGGCCAACGAGCTGCTGCACAAGTACGCCAAGGAGAAGGGCAAGCCCGTGCGCGCGCCCATCGACGTCGAGAACATCCTCGAGGGGTACTTCAAGCTCGACCTCGTCTACATCGACCTGCCCGACTTCATCGGCGTGCCCGACGTGCTCGGTGCGACGTTCATCAAGGACCAGCGCGTCTTCATCGACGAGTCCCTGATGATCGAGGGCAAGGAGGGACGCCTCGCGTTCACGCTCGCCCACGAGGGCGGGCACTGGTACCTGCACCGCCCGCTCATCGAGATGGAACAGGTCACGGCCACGCTGTTCGGCAAGGATGACGTGCCCAAGCAGCCGACCATCTTCTGCCGCTCCAGCCAGAAGAAGGCGCCCGCCGAGTGGCAGGCGGACAGGTTCGCCGCCGCGCTCCTCATGCCTGCGGCCGACGTGCGCGCCACCGTGCGTGCGCTCTGCGGCGACACGCTGCCAACTTGGGAACACGGTGATGCGGTGGCGCGTCATTGAGACTCCTTGAGCAGCCGTTCGAGCTCGCGGGCCTGGCCTTCGAGGCTCTCGGCTTCACGGAGGAGGTCGTCGGTCAGCTTCGTACGGCGAAAGCCGGTCTCGCCGTAGAAGCGTCGGGTTTCGAGCTTCGCCTTCGCTTGCTTCTTGAGCTCGACGATGCGCTCGATGATCTTGATGCGCTCTTCGGGGGTCATCGTTTCTTCTTCCGTGGTGGGTCGTCCTTCTTGAGAAACTTGCGAAAGTCCTTCGCGCAGGGGCACGGCTTGCCGGTGTTGTAATAGGTCTCCTGGCAGGTGCTGCCGTGCTCGTCGTGGTAGGCGTTCGAGGCCGCCACGAGCGCCTTGCTGGGTCGTCGCCTGAGTACTCGAAGCCGTACTTCGTCTTCATACCCTGGGAAGCTCCTGGGCCGGGCGAGTGGGGCTGTCCGGCGGGGTGTCGAGCGCGATCGGCTCGGTCGCCGGCGGGACCTTCGGCGGCTCGATCTCGCCGGCGCGAAGTCGCAGCTCCCGGATGCGCGCGAAGACGTCTTGCTGCCGTGCCCCCTCGGGGTCGAGGCCGAGAGCCCGGATGATCTCGGCGGCGAAGCCGGCGCGGAGGATGGCCATCGAGCGGTCGACCTCGAAGTCGCCGGCCCGCGCGTCGAGGCGTGCCCGCTCGAGGAGCTCCTGGAGCTTCTCGATGCGGCGGCGGAGGTCATTTCGCTCGGCTCGGTCCTCCCGGGCCGCGTCGCTTTGCTGCTGGATGACGCCGGCGAGGATCTCGAGCACCCGGGTGTCGGCGCCGCCTCCACGGGAGAGCAGCCCGCCGAGGAGCGCGGGGAGGTCGAAGGCGGGTGTTTCGGGGGCTGGGATGGGTCCGTTTGGCTGGTCCATGGAGTTCCTTACGAAAGGCGGCGAAGAATGCGGTCGAGCTGTTCGAGGAGCTTCACCATGTTCTCGTCGTCGATGACGTAACCCTCGCGCGTCCGCTCGGCGGTAACTCCGAGTTGCTCGAGCAGCTTGAGGTCGAGCTTCGGTGGGTTGGCGCGGGCGGGCGTCGAGCGGAAACGTCCAGAAGGGATGATGTGCTCCATGACCTTTCTCCTGCCGGATGTCTCGTGATACGTCAAGCTGTAAGGCGTCCGATCTCCGCGTTCAGCTCCGCAAGTATCTCCAGCAACTTGTGGTGCACGACGAAGTCGTTCGGCTCGGCGACCTTCACCAGGAGCTCGAGCTCGGTCTTCGAAAAGACCGCGTCCACCTCGAGCGCGTTCTCGCCGACCATCGACTGATCCATCTGCCAGAGAAACGAGTTGAGGCCGGGCTTCGCGGCGGCGCGGCACCAGTGGTCGGTGTGGAGCCGCGCCCATCGCATCAGGAGATCGACTTCGTTTCGGGTGAAGGAGACCGTAGCGCGAACGGTGTAGTGGAAGCGGAGCCGTTCCATGGAGGAGATGTTACGCGAAGAGGGCGAGCTGGTAACCGGCGCCCCAAGCGAGGATGATGCCCAGTTCCTGCGCGCTCTGGATGGTGGTCTTGCCGGCCTCGATCAGCTTCTGCGCAAGGTCGCGGGCCGCGGTGAGGACGCGGGGTTTGCCACCGCCGCGGCCGACCGACGCCGCGATCTTGTTCAAGTCGAGGGTCACGACCGCGTTCGGCGCGTTGTCGCGAACGGCTGCGAGATACGCGTCGATCTGGCGGTTCTTCTCGCCGAGGCCGAGGAGGTGGAGGCGCGCCGGCTTGCGGGCCGCGAGGAACGCGCGGAGCTCCGCGGCGGTGGTCGCGCCCTTCTTGCACGGCATCGCGGCGACGAAGTTCGCGCTCCGCCCGCGGCGGCGCGCTCAATTAGTCCTCGTCGCCGTCGACGAGATCGGCGATCGCGTCGGCCGTCTGTGCGATATCCTCGCGCTTCTCGTCCCCGACACCCTCGTCGATGTGGTCCTCGATCGATGTGGCGAGCTCCCGGATTTCCGCGCGACGGTAGCTCGCATCTGCGAGTTCGCGCAGGGCGTCGAGGTCGACGCGTTCGCCGGCGCGGATCTGAGAGGCTACGTTTCGGAGGGTCTGCTTGGTCGTCATTGCTTGGCTCCTTCGAGTTTCGATCGGGTCAATCCCGCGCCGACGAAGGCCGTCGCGGATACGACGCGCACGCCTGGCGTAGGCGTAGGCGGCGAGGGGACGCCATGCCCTCAGTTGATAGCAGGAGACGTGCCAGTTACATGTCAAGTGATATGTCGGATGCTAGGTTCCGGTCATGTCGAGCCGCATCGACGCGTACTCGTCGGCGGCGAGGATGGCGTGGCCGGTCGCGTCCCAGGCGTGCTCCTTCAGCGTCTTCTGGGGGACCTTCTCGGCCATCTGCTCCTGGAGCCCGACGACGAGCCGCTCGAGACCTTGACCGACCTGCTCCTTCGAGGCCTTCTGACCCTTCGGGAGGCCGGCGAACTTCTTGATCTCGTACGGCTGGAATACAAGGACCGGCACGCCCGCGGTGAAACCGACCGAGAGCGCGGTCCCGAAGATGGCGATGGTCTTCGCCGCCTGCCCGAGCCCCACGCCGCTCGTCGAGGCCTTCACCTTCGCGGCGAGGTCGGTGAGTACCTCGGTGAACTTCACGAGGAACACGGTCTCGGAGAGCACGCGCCGGAGGTCATCGAGCGAGGGGACAGAGGTGCCGAGGAAGGCCAGAACCGCGCCGGCGGCGTCGCGGAGCTCCTGCACGTCCCTCGGCTCGAAGGTCAGGTAGTTCTCGATGCCGATGACGTTCGGCTTGATGAGCTGGACGGCGTTCCACATCTGCACCCAGTGCTCGCGGACGCGCCGCTGGTCGTCGTTCGACGTCCGCATGCGCGAGAACGCCTTGTCGCGACTCGGCTCGGAGCGGGAGACACGTACGCCGAGCGACCGATAGGTGCCGTCCGGGAAACGGGCGACGCCGGCGATCCCGGTCTTGGCCAGGCCCGGATCGATGCCGAGACCGATGATAGGCGTGTTCATCGGCCGCCCCGTGCGAGCATGTCGAGGTCGATGAAGCCGGTGCAACCGCAGCCGCAGTTCCGGTGTTCGTCGGGGCGCTGTGCATCGACGACCAACCGGTGTTCGCGACACGCATGACCGCACCGACCACAAGTCGCCGGGCACGAGCACGTGAGCTGAGACGCATCACGGCCGAGAACGTTTCCTTCGGGCATGAGACCAGGCGGCATCAAGACAGGGTTATTGTCAAGCGACGTGCAGTGCGTTATGGTAAGGGCTGGAGGTTACGATGCTCTGCACGCACTGCCACAAGCCGGTGCCCGAGAAGGGATACTGTTGTGAGCGGCTCGAGCTCGAGACGTTGCGCGCCGTGACGGACGAAGTCGCGAGTTACCTCGATTCCGAAGTGGTCTCGGCCCAGTCCATCGGCACCATCGACGCCGTCGAGCCGATCGCCCACGCTTCGCAGCGGCTCAAGACCGCTCGCGTGCGCGCCGCCTAACTCGTCTTACGCGCGGGGAGGGCTTCGATCCCCCGACCTTCCGGGTCATTACTCCGGACGCTCTGCCTGGCTGAGCTACCCGCGCATGGTGGGGATGGAAGGTCACGACTCTCCGTCTCCGGCGCACGCCGGTGCTCTACGCTCTGAGCTACATCCCCGCGAAGCAAAGGCAGCGAGCTCACCCACCGCTGCAGCGCCGTGCGGTCCCCCGGCTCGAGTCCGATCGCCGTCGCCTGCCCGCACCAAGGCGCGTCCGGCTCGCGGACGAGTCGATGCGCGACGCCGGCGCGCTCGAGGCGCTCCGCCACGCGGAGCAGCTCGAGCTCACCAGCGACGGCGAGGACGACAGCGTTCGTATTCGAGGGAAGGTCGCCGGGCGAGGTCTCGCCGGCGGCGTGCACGACCTGAGCAGCCAGAAAGCCCAGCGGGAGGTCCCGCCGAACGATCACGTAGTGGGTCAAGCTGCTGTCAATGCGACATGCTCAACCCGTAACGCACGAACCGGGGCCCTGCACGTTTCTTGTTCCGGTTCCGCTCCGTCTTCCCGGTGCGTCGCATGTCGCCGTTCTTTTCGGTCCGGGATGTGTCGCGGTCGTAACGCCGCTCGGTGTAGTTCTGCTCGAACTGCATCGCATCCTCGTGGACCCAATCGAGCGCTTTCTTCACGAGCTCTTCGGGGCTGCGGTCGATGGACACGGTGCCCTGCGCTTGGATTTTCACACGGACGAAGGGAAGCAGACGATCGTCGGGCGTGCCGTCCGGGTTCGGGCGGCGCTCGTGGCCGATCTGGAGACTGTACAGCGGCCGGATGTCTCCGCGGCGCTGAATGCGGACGATGAGCCCGTCGCTTCCCTTCAGCTCGTGCACCTGCTTCCACTCGAGGGGCGGTCGGTCGTTCACTTCATTCTCCTTGGAGTTTGCCGCGGATCGCGAGGATGCCGTAGGCGTGTTCGAGTCCATTGATGACGCGCTGGACGTCGGTCATGTCAACCGACGTTCGGAGCGCTTCGATGAGATGCGATTCCTTCGAGCCGCCGACGCTGGTCTTCTGCGTGACGGTGGTGAGCCGAGTCAGGTCGGCGTGGAGCTTCTTGATGTCGTCTGCGGTCATGGGGTCCTCGTTGACGGGAGGCGGTGCCGCCGCGGGTGCCGGCCGGGAAGCGGCACCGCCTCCTCGCCGACTCGCCCACCTGGCTGTCCGCCGGTGAGACTGTCCTTCTTGAAGTCGCGTTGCTTCACCTTCGTCCAGACGGGTCCGGTGATCTCCATGAGCGTCCAGCCAAAGTGCGCCGCGATGGACTCGAGCTGGACCAACACCGAACGGATGGCGTTCGCGCCGGCCTGCTCGTGCTTCTCGGGCATGCCTCGGATGGCTTGCTCGGTCTTGAGCTGGTGATGTGCGGCGCGAGCGAGCTCGCGGAACGCGACACGCAGCGTGCGGTCGACGTCCTTCGACGCCATGATCTTCGCGCCACCGAGATTGTCGGGCGTGGGGTAGAGCTTGTCGAAGTCCCAGCCGCGCTTCGTGCAGTAGTCGGCGCAGAAGATGACCGCGTCGGCGAGGGCGTCGCGGATCTCTTTCACGTCCCACTCGTCGACAGCGTCGACGAGCTCGCCGAGCTCCTCGAGCATGCCGAGCATCGGTTGATGCGGGTGGCCTTTGCCGAAGTTGTGCAGCACCCACGGGCGCTGCTCCTCCTGGAGCTGCTTTGGTGAGAACGTCATGACCCAAACTTCTCCTTCAGCCGTGTGCGTACCGCTTCTTCGAGATCGACCCGTCCCGCCGGGCATGTGTTCGCCATACGCAAGGTGCAGATGATGAGGTCCGCGAGGTAGCGGTCGACCTTCTCCGGTGCGAAGTGCGGCGCGACCTCGTCGTTGTGGTCGCCGTCGTCGACGACCGCGGCGAGCTTGCCCGCGGCCTTCTGGATGTGGAGCAGCGCGTGGGCGAAGTCGCGGTGCGCTTGTGTGTTCGCGCGAAACAGCTCGCTGTAGTTGTGCGCGCCCCACGGCAAGCTGTCTTGCAGTTCGCGGAGGGTCATGTGCTCACCTCGTCGGGGCCAGCTTCATTCGGGAAGTCTTTGCGGTACTGTCGCCAGCCGACGAAGTTGCCAATGCGCTCCGGCCGACCGAGCGCTTCGGCGACGTGCTCGAACGGCGAGAAGTGTCCCGGGTCCTCCGACTGCGTCGTCGCGGCCAGCTTGTCGTGGAGCTCGACATCCTTTTCGAGGTCGCGCGTCCCTTCGTGCGTCAGGTAGCTGACGCGTGCGCAGCGGCCGACCGAGACCTTCTTCAGGACTTCGAAGAACGGTCCACTCGCGACGAGCGGGTCATGAAGATCCTGCTCCCTGATGTACGGGAGGTGCCACTGCCCTGCTGGTACTGGGTGCGGTACCGACGCGAGGTACTGGTAGTGCATCTCGGTCGCGATGATCTGGAGCTCGGGCTGCGCGTCCTTGTGGTCGCGGAGGTGGAACCAGTTGGCGAACGAGGTGGCGGAGACGAGCACGGTGATCGGCATCCAGGGTTCGGTGAGGCGGTTCGCGAGCTGTTTGTGAAGACCGATGTCGGCCCAGTCCGGGTGGACCTTGCCGAGGTCGGCGAGCTCGTCCGAGAAGCGGATCATCGCGTCGCGAGCTTCGAGCCAGCGCGTGCGGACGTACTCGTACGGCGTCACGTCGACGACGATCGCTGGTCCGACGTCGATACGCCGGCGCAGCTCGTCCGTGTTGGGGAGCTCGGCGCGGGCTTGCATGCCGGCTTGGTTTCGCCCCCAGAAGACCGGGAGCGCGGGGTGCTCCTGGATCATCTTCCGCATCTTCTCGGAGGGGATGGCGCGCGAGCTGGCCGAGTTGCGGGAGAAGATGCGGTGGGTCATCAGCTCGGCGTGGACGAAGCGCGGGTACGTGAGCGCCCAGGTTGTCAGGCGTGTACCTGCGGGTGAACGGGAGTCGAGGACGATCTCCACCTTGTATGGGTCGGGGAGGGGACGGCGAGGAAGACGTGGCATGTTATCTTCGGTAGTCGTCGAGCCGGACGACGCGGGCAAGCGGCCGTGCGCGGCGGGTGCGCCGAATGTAGAGGTGCCATTCGAGGCGCGCGCGGTAGAGCCGAATCCAGAACCGCGCGTGGCCGATCAGGTCGAACTGGAGTGTCAGCGCGGCCAGGAGGGAGATCGCCGCGCCGACTACGAAGACGACGAAGAGGATCTGCTGCACGGTGCACCTGACTTACATGAGGACGCAACTCTTGGCAAGTGGAGTTACTTGCGGCGTGCGATGCACTGAAGCGACGCACCCACGTGCTCGATGCAGAGCTCGAAGTCTTTGGCGAACAGGTCCTTCAGGTTGGCTTCGGACAGGTAGCGAAACGAGGTTACGTGCGGCGGGAAGCCGGGGCAGCACTGGACGTGGTGGACGTGGCCGTACTCGTACCACGAGACCTCGACGAAGTGGTCGTCGCCGAGCGTGTACTGCTTGACGAGCGGAGGGTGGGGCGACTCCGGTGGACAGCGTGCGAAGGTGTTGAAGATGAACGGCGCGCCGGAGCGCAGCACGACGGCGAGCTTCGTGAGCGCGTCCTGGTCGAGCCAGTAGTTCACGCCCTGCCGACAGAACGCAGCATCGAAGAGGGCGCCGTGCTTCGCGCAGGCCTCGAGGGCAGGTCGTACGTGCTGGAGCAGCACCGAAACGTCGGGCAGGACTTTGAAACGGTACTCCTTGGTGAGCATCGACTCGTGCATCTCGATCATCACCACGCGTGCACCCACACCTCGCAGCACATCGGTGATGCCACCGTCGCCAGCGCACAGGTCGAGCGCGACTTTTCCGTCGAGCTCGCCAGCGCGCGTGACGAACTCGCGAGGCTGCATGCCACCGGTGACGAAGCGCTTGTAGAGCCGTTGATAGTCGTGGAGCTCGGGGAAGCTCATGTTCTTGCCTTCTTCAGTTCGACGGCGCGGTGGATCCAGGTCGACTGCTCCGCGTACGAGAGGTTCACGCTTCGTGTCGCCATGAAGTCGACGAACGCGCGGAGCACTTCGAGCTCGCGTTCGGGCGAGATGTACGGGAGCGCCGGGTTGTGGCGATGGGCGATGTACCGCCGGCAGTTCTCGAGCATCGTCTCCGGGTTGTGGAGCCGGGTGTCCGCGCCGGCCTTGCCTTCGGGGAGCGCGGCGTAAAGCTCGTCATCGTCGAGGAAACAGCGGTCGTCGCCGCGCTGGTCGCGGTGCTTCCTGATGGCAGTCTCGTAGTGCGCGACCTTCGCCTCGAGCTCGGTGATGCTGTCTCTGTACGCCGCTTCGACTTCGCGGCGGATGCTGCGGAGGACCTCGCGGATCGGGTCGGGGATGTCGAGCGCGTCGATCGGGTCAGCCATCTTTTACTCCTTGGCACAAGCGGCAGATTCCACCGCGCGTGTGCGGCTCGTGTCGATAGCCGCAGCGCCGGCAGGGACGCTTGCCCTGTTTGTAGACCTGCCACTCCGTGAGCGAGCGGGTGACGGAGAAGAGCTTGTCCATCGGCTCCCAGCGCTCTCCGTTGTGGTCCCAGCGCACACGAGCGCGACGTCCGTTCTTGGTGATCTTGAGAACGACTCCGGTGTCTGGCGAGCTCACGCCCCAGTGGACGCGGGTGCCGACCACGATGTCCGGCGGTGGCCACGACGTGCTCATAGGACCTTGTCGTTCTCGTCGAGGAGCCAGAAGGTGCCGTGGCCGGGAACGCGGAAGGACGCCGCAGGTGGGTTCGTGGTGTCGGCGGCTGTTCCGGGCGGTGCGTACGCGCGTGTTCGCAGGTTGTGGTGCCGGTGCGAGTGGATGATGGCGGTGACCTTCGGATACGCCTGGAAGATAGCGTCGAAGAGCGGCGCGGCGAGCGTCGCCTTCTCTGAGCCCATCACATGAACGATGCGGTCCTTGTGGTCGACGCGCTCGACGACGGTGAACTCGCGGGGTGTCTTCTTGTGCCGGACGTGGGTGACGAAAGTGCCTTCCGGCATGCGCACGGCGATGGAGCCATGGAGATGGTCTTCGTCGCGGACGAACTGCGCGTGCTCGTGCTCGAGAAGTCGGAAGGCGCGGAGTCCGTGGTAGCTGTCGCCGGTGCGCCACGACGGCCGCTTGCTGGTGATGAGCACGGTTCGGTAGTGCTCGTCGCGGATGCGTTCCCGCAGGAAGTCGCTGAGCGCGCCCTCGAGCCAGAAGGAGCTCCCCTCGGGAGTGATGACCAGCTTCTTGTCGAGCGCCTGTCGGTCGTTGGCGATGACCAGGTTCGCGCGGGCGCCGCGGAGCACCTCGCGTGCAGCACGCTCGAGCTCGGCCTGGTCGACGCCGTCGAGGAGCTTGAAGCCGAAGAGCTTCGACTTCGGCGCGATCGCACGGACCTCGTCGATGATGCGCGGCGCGACGATGAAGGGGATGTCGACCACGTCGCCCGGCTTGTAGTCGTGCGACGGAAACTTCCCCTTCCACGACGCTTTGGGGATGAGGTTCGCGACGGCGGCACCGAGGACGAGGGCGTCCATCGCCGGCGCGAGCTCGAGGACCTTCGTGCGATACGTATCGAAGCCACCGTGGGAGACGAAGCGGACGCCAGGACCGTCGCCAGGACCCGGTGCGTGGCGTGTGTTCGGGGAGTCGATGAGCTCGTCAGCGAGCCGCCCGAGCTGCTCGCGGAGGATGTGCTTCGCACCGAGATACGTGACCTCGAGGCCGTACGCGGAGAGGTCGTAGGCGAGCTCGAGCATCCGTCCACCGCGGAACGCGTTGGTGACGATCTTGACCGCGTCGAGATGGGCGTGCACGGGACCGCCGGTGACGAGAACCTTGCGCATCACTTCATGACCTCGTTGTAGAGTGCGACGACACGTTCAGCGAAGGTGCGGTGGCTGCGCGGGGCCTTCGACATCATCGCCGCCACGTTCGGCCAGCTCACGCTCGAGCCGCTCCGCGACATGTCGAACGCGGACGCGGAGACCTTTCTTTGCAGCCTTCCGGGCGTAAGCATCAAAACAGCGCGGTGCGTAATGATGTACAGCCTTCACCGCGACGTCCTCCCCGTGGACACGCACGTAAGGCGCATCGTCGAGCGGCTCGGGTGGGTACCGCCAGGCCTGAACGAGCGGAAGATCCACGATGAGATCGAGACGGTCGTCCCGCCAGGACTCCGCGTCGCGTTCCACATCAATGCCATCTGGCATGGACGGAAGGTGTGCCTTGCACGCACTGGCCGATGTACGGATTGCTCCCTCCGAGATCTCTGTGCGACGGGAGCGGCGTCGTGAGCGCGACGCTCGTCTCCCTCTACAGCGGCGCGGGCGGGCTCGACTTGGGCCTCGAGGCGGCCGGGTTCGACGTGCGTCTTTGTGTCGAGTTCGACGAGGATGCGAGAGAGACCTTGGCGATGCGCGGGTGGAGATTGTCCAATCCCGGCGACGTTCACGAGCTCCTGAATGCCGGTACTCTCAAGGAGCAGGCGGGCTTGTCGGCTCGGAAAGTTACCTTGCTGGCCGGTGGCCCTCCTTGCCAGCCGTGGTCGAAGTCCGGGTACTGGGTAGACGGGTCAACGAAGCGACTCGACGACCCCCGGGCCACAACGCTCGCCGCATATATGAAGGTGGTCGAGGATCTTCTCCCTGAGGTGATCCTCCTCGAGAACGTGCGAGGTCTTGCTCTTGGCGGGAAGGACGACGCTATGGGCTTGCTTCGGCGAGAGCTCGGGCGGGTCAACAAGACACACGGGACCCGATACTCGGCGGTGACACTCCACATGAATGCCGCGGACTTCGGCGCCCCGCAGATCCGCGAGCGACTGTTCGTTGTGGCCCACTGTGAGGGCCGAGAGCTCGAGGAACCGGAGGCAACCCACGGCGGGTCCGAACCACACCGGACCGCCTGGGACGCTATCGGGGACCTCGACGTGGACGAGGAGAGCCCTGAGGTCCGGATGTGCGGGAAATGGGCGAGATTGATCGCCTCCATCCCGGAAGGCAGGAACTACCTCTGGCACACGCCTGGGGGCGGCGGGGAGCCGCTCTTTGGAGCCCGTACACGGTTCTGGTCGTTTCTCCTCAAGCTCGCCAAGGCCGAGCCCGCCTGGACCATCCAGGCGAACCCGGGACCAGCCACTGGTCCGTTCCACTGGAACAACCGACGGCTCGCGCTCAAGGAGCTGGCGCGCTTACAGACGTTCCCGAAGAGCTTCAGGTTCTCCGGCGAGTACCGCTCTGTGCTTCGCCAGATCGGCAACGCTGTACCCCCGATCCTCGGCGAGGTGCTTGGTTTGGCGATCCGCAACCAGCTCCTGGGAGATTCGGTGAGCACGAGGCCCACCGAGTACATCATCAGGCACCGAAGGGAGTGCCCGGGCCCCGAGCCGGTCGGCGCAGTTCCCGCCGAATACCTTCACCTTCGTGGAAAGCACGCGCCACATCCCGGCGAGGGCAAAGGGCCTGGCGCGACACGGCGGGCCACGCCGGAGCGGGCGCAGAACGGCCGCGCCGCGGCCGTCGCGGTGAGGTAACGGACCATCCTCAAGCGAAAGTGTAGGGCGCTTTCGCGGAATAAGGAAAGGAGCAGACGGTCCACTTCGGACCTGCTCTGATTCGAGCGGCGACATCTCGCCGGCGCCGCGAAGAGGACTCAAAGCATGACGTTCCAAGCGCTCCGCAGCGCGCAGGACACCCTGCGCCTGGTACCCGGTGCTCGCGAACTCGGCCACCTCGTCTGGTGGCAGCTCAACAGCACGACCCGCATCGACCACGACGATCTCGCAGCCGCCGCTAAGCGGCACGGGCTCAACCCGAACATCCTTCCCACCGAACTCAAGCCGGTCCAGGCCTTCCGGCGGGCCTGGCGTCACGCGACCGCGAGGCTCACCGAGGGTCTGATGCTCAGGCTCATCGCCGAGAACGTGGACGAGATCGTCGTCGGCCTGGTTCGCGAGAGGCCCAACGAGGAGCGACGCGATCTCGACTACGACGTCGTCGCTCGCATCGCCTTCGACAAGGCCAGCACGAGGATCTCCGCCGACGCCGAGCACGCCGTCGTGGCCCAGATCCGGGAGCTGTACCAGCACCACCTCGCGAACTCACGCGCCTTCTCCTTCGGGATGTCCGTCTCGAGTACGAGCGTGCCGGCGTCGAGATCGACCTCGAACGTCATGCTCCAGTGCGCTCCTTCTCGAGCTTGCTCGAGGAGCTTCGGATCGTGGACGACCGCGTTCGGGTCGACGCGCTCGCTTTCTTCTTCATGGTGCTCCTTCGCGTTGCCGCACTTCTGGCAGCTCGTGAAGCGGCCTTTGTTGGACGCGCCACACGAGGTGCAGCTCCAGGTGTTCTCGACGGTCCAGGTGCGGCGGGTGCGCGTCATAGATCGGCGACCACCTTCTTGAGCCGCGCGAGTCGCCGCGCGTCTCGGTCGATGAGGTAGAGCAGCACCGCGTAGACGAGCGCGTTCGACTTCTCGTCGGTGAGACCGGAGATGGTGAGCTCCTGATCGAAGCGCGACGACTTCCCCATCGTGCGGTGGGCGACGCAGAACACCGGCGTCTTCGCTGCGCGAGCGCGTGCGAGCGTCTCCTTGTCGAAGGTGACCTTCATGTGAGCTCCAGGTGCTCGATGGGGATGGCGACACCCTCGAGGACGGCGATCGAATCACGGATGCGGTAGTCGTTCGCGTAGTAGACCCTCCGCACGTTGCCGAGGTTGATGAGCCGTTTCGCGCACTGCACGCACGGGAGGTGGCTGACGAACACGACCTTGTCGACGTGCCGCGGGCTGTCGCAGTTGATGACCGCGTTCTCCTCCGAGTGGAGGCAGCCGCAGTTGCCCGGCTCGTCGCGGTCGCAGACGTTCGGCAGGCCGGAGGCGTTTCCGTTGTAGCCGACCGACACCACCTTCCTGAAGTCGGTGGTCGTGATGACCGTACCGACCTTCAGGCACTTGCAGGTCGAGCGTTCGGCGAGCATGAGCGCCGTCCGCATGTAGATCGATTCGAAGGATGGACGTTTCATGTATTGGTATCCGTTCGTCACGGCGTCCAACGGTGCCCCATCTTTGCGTTGAGCGCGATCTCCTCGCGCACGAGGGCCGCACCGCAGCTTGGACTGAAGGTTACGGCGGGCGCGCCGTCCGTCGAGGCGGTGAGGGTGTCGAGCGTGGCACGCGTGCGGGCGTCCTCTTCGTCACCGACCGACTTGAACCGGTTGGCCTCGCAGAGCTGCTCGTCGCGCGCAGCGATGTTCACGATGCGCTCGCCCTGCCAGCCGCAGGCGGGACACTTGTACTGGTAAATTGGCATTTCACTTCTCCTCAAGGTACGCGGCGATGATCTGGCCGTGGCAGGGAAGCGGGACACACCAGCAGACGAGACGTTTGCCGCGGAGCGCCTCGACGGCCTGATGGAAGGTCGAGTCCTGAGCGAGGCGTGTGAGAAAGTACTGCTTGAACTTCGCCAGCACCTCCTCGCGCGTCCCGTCCTCGCCGACCTCGAACGGGTTCCCGAAGATCGACGGACGTCCGATGTAGACGTCGCCGTCCCGCGGGCGTGCCGTTCGCTTGTTCACCACCGTGGTCACGTGAGCGCGCAACCTCCGATGTTCTGGTCGGTGTAACGAAACGTCTGGCCGCAGAACGTACAACAGTCGATGCGAACCAGGTCGTACGTCGCCTGATTGCGATTCACCGGCAAGATGCCGATGCCGCAGATCGGACACTCCGAACGAAAGATGCTGTTCTCCGACTGCCGCTTCAGCTGGGCGTGCGCGACCTCGATGATCGGCGCGTCCTTCTTTTCTCCCGCTTCCACTCGCGTACTCCTCTGCTCACGGCAGCTTGACGTTCAAGTCCTGCGCGACGGCTTCGAACTTCTTGGCGATGGCGACGGCGATGGCGAAGTTGAGCTCCGCTTCGCGGTCGAGCACCGCGGGGTCGCCGGCCTTCACGTAGGAGACGGCCATCAGCGAGCCGAAAGCGATCTCGGCACGACGCGTCTCCGCCTGCGTCAACCTCGAGACGCCGCCGGCGCGGAGGATCATCCGCGCGGACTCGCTCGCGGTGTCCTTCGGCGCCTCGTCGTAAGGCCGAGCGTGTGAGCTCGTTCGGCCTCGAACAGAAAGAGGAGAGGACGGGCCAAGTAACTCATGGCGACGTCCTAGCAGGGATAGCGTAACTTCGGAAGGCGGCCGGTTCCTGCTTTCCGAACTCGACGCGCTTCACTACCGGACGGAACGGGTAACTTCCAGCTCGCGGGCGGATGAACTCGCGGGTCTGCTCGAGGCGCTCGAGACCCTTCTCGGTGAGGACCGGAATGTCGAGCGACTCATCACGGATCTCGTATTCGACGCCGGCGGTGAGTACGATGAGAAGCCGCTCGGGCTCGGGCGCCCAGAAGAAGACGCCGTGGTAGTCGTCGACTGGATCGCGGAGCAGAAGACCGAGTCCGACGAAGCCGTCGTCGTCGGGTTCAGCGACGCGGAAGTCGAGCATCACGAGACCGTCGACTTTGGTGACCCTCATGCGCGGTACAACCCCAACGTCTCGAGCGTCCGTTCGTGGAACTCGCGTGCTTCGTAGCGGCGCCAGCCTTCGTCATGGAAGAGCCACACGCCGACGACGCCGGCGGCGAGCAGGAGCTTGCTGCACTCGACACACGACGGCGGACCGGAGACCGCGAGTGCGTAACAGTCGATGTCGACGATCCCCGTCGAGGAGGCTATCGGCACCACCTTCACGTGGAGGAGCTCGGCGCCTTTCGGTCCGCGGCCGTTTGCGCGACCGGCGAGGAGCAGGACCGCTTGCTCGGCGTGGACGCAGATGCGCGGACACACGGCGCGGCAGGCCTCCGAACCGTCACAGCGGCCGATCGCCGGCGCGTTGTGCGCGGTCCAGAGCGCGGCGGTGTTCGGATGCCAGAGCGCGACACCGCGCTTCGACTTCTCGCACGGCGAGCTCGTCGCGGCTGCGATGGCGCGGTCCCGTGCCTCCTCGAAGCCGGGCGTCATGGAACCTCCGGCAGCGTGATGGGAAAGAGACGCGCGCACTGCTTGCAGCGCGCGACGGCGGGCGCCCTCGTGTGCACGAGCTCGAGGTCATGTTGCTCGCAGCGCACGCCGCGGAGCTCGTCTCGGTCCTTCTCGAGCGCGCGGAAGCGCTGCGCGCCCTTCCACCAGCGTGCGACGCCGAGCCGAGCGTGCGCGCGGCAGACGAGGTGCCCGTCCTTCTCGACTTTCGCAGGATGGATGCAGCGCCGACCGCTCTTCTGCGCGGCCTCGCAGGTTCCGTCGAAGGGCTCCATTCACGCTGACATATCAGAAGCAACGTCTGAGGTCTAGACGGTAACTTCCGGCGGGAGCGGCACGGCGACGGAACGCGTGTTGCCGTCGGCGCCGGCGAGGACCAAGTGGACGACCTTGAGCTTTTCGTCGATGGCGAGTGACTGCACGTTCATGCCCGCCGCTTCGTAGAGCGCGCGAAGTACCTTCTCGAGGTCTTGGACCTTGACATCTTTCGGCCAGGTAACTCCAGCCGTAACCTCGTCGCGGCGAACCGGGAGCGGCTCGTCGAGTCCGCCGAAGCGGCAGAGCATCTGGTGCTCCTTGAACGGATCGGGCGGCAGGAGGAACTGCGCGGGGAACGGCGCTTCGAGCGGCCGGCGGAAGGGTGAGACGGCGCGACGCGCGCCGGCCTTCTCCTTCTTGCCGTTGACCTCGATCTCCTCCGCCTCCTTGGGGAGGTCTGGCGGCCAGGGGACCTTCCGGCCGACGGTCGAGACGCAGGGGCGGAGCTTGTGGTGCTTCTTGGTGAGCGGTGATTCCCAGCGCGGGAGCGGCTCGTCAGCGTTGCCGTAGTCGGTCACCTCGGTGTCGTGGTCCTCCCAGAAGTCGCCTGCGCGGATCTCCATCTCTGGAGGCAGGACCAGGTACGGGATGAGCTTCGGTCGAAGAAGGCTTTGCTTCGGCTTCTCCGGTGTCACGGCCTCGACGATGTCCGGCGAGAGCGTCGGCTGCGTCCCGTCGTCGAGCTCGTAGGGCGAGATGAGCTCGGCGAGCTCCGCAGCGAGCGCTTTCACCTCGGAGTCGTCGCTGTTCTTGTGCTCGTCGCAGGCCCGCTTGAGCGGGAGCCCTTTGAGGCGCAGGGTCTGCAGCAGGGCGTAGTCCGGAGCGTCCGGCGGCTTCGCCCAACCGAGCGCGGTGGCGGCGATCGGCGCCAGAGCACCCCCAACCTTCTCGATGGCTTTCCATTCGGCATCGGACCACTTTCGTGGTTCTTCACCGACGAAGAAGGCGGCGCCGCCGGCCTTCACCAACTTGTCGTTCAGGAGTTCGAGGCGCCGCTTCTGTGCGGCGAGTGCTTCACCTTCGAAGTACTCGGCGAGGTGGTCGAGCTGCTCGTGGATGAGCGCGAGGATCGCGTCGGTGTCCGCGAGTAGAAGAGGCTCCTTGGCGTCTTTTGCCTCGCGTGCACCGGTCGCGCGATGCCGAATGAGGTGCTCGACCTCGTCGAAGGACGCGTCGATCTTGACCGCGGCTTCTTCGCCAAAGAGCCGGCACGCGCGGTCGCGGAAACGCTTCCAACGGACCCGCTCGTACTGGTAGCCGACCCGCTGGAGCGCCTCGAGCTGGCGGGGGCTCGTCGGGCGCAGGTAGGGCGGTCCATCGCCGCGTCGGATCTGCTCGGGCGGTACGCCGAGTGCGTCGCGGGGGTGGTCGACGTCGAGGTCGGGATAGACGGCGCGCCGCGCGTTCCAAGCCTCGGCGGTGAAGACCTGCCCGCAGCGGACGCAGCGGACGCGCGCGACTACGTCACCGCGGCCGTGGAGAGCCTGGGTGATCAGGTCGCGGAGCTCTCCGAGGGGCGGCATCTCGAGCCCGCGTCCGGGCCGCGGCGTGTCGAGGGTCTCGACCTGGTCGCAGGGACAGGTAGGGTCGGGCTCGCTGCCTTCGGGGTACGTGGTCTCCGGAAGCTGGCCCTCGGCGAGGACCGCCCAGACGCGGCCGCAGGTCGTGCAGACCGTCGGCGGCTCGGCCTGACGAGCAGCCGCTTCCTGGAAGAGTCGCTCGAGCTCCTCGGGACTGGCGTCCTCCGGAGGGTCATGCACGACGATGGTGTCGCTCCCGTACCCCTTCGTCGGCTGGATCGGGATGCGCTCCGGGCAAGCACAGCCTGTCGGGAAGCGCGCGAACATCGAGCGGCGATAGAGCTGGGTCTCGTTCGGCTGCACATCACGATGCGGTCGGGCAGGCGTCTCGGTCCAGCAGTCGCCGTCCTGGATCTCATCGTCGGACCGAAGCGACTCGCGTTCGTCGAGAAAGCGGCAGCCATCGCCGGCGAGGCGGACGCGGCGGCGGAACTTGCCGAAGGCGTCGGGCGGGACGGGGTCACCGAGCGCCGAAGCTCGCTCCCAGTCGTCGTGGGCGCGGTCAGCGCGCGTCTCGGTACCGAGCACGATCTTCTCGCCGGGGACCAGGAAGCGGTACTCGGAGAAGACCATCCGGCGGAAGGTCGCGTCGCCCGCGCACGCAGCGCAGATGAGACGGCCGACCTCAGGGTCGGGGGCTTCGCAGTGGAGGCAAAGGCTGGCCATGTTACTCCTCGTGCAGGACGACGTAGCGCTCGCCCGGCAGTGTTTCTTGCAGAATAGGACGCACGGTGTCCCACGCCAAGCCGCCGAGACCGCAGCCGACACGCGGGAGCACGATCGGGCGGTTGAGGTCTTCGGGCGTGAAGAGCGCACGGAGCTCCTCGGCCGAGCGGCGGATGAGGTCGAGGCTCGCCGGGCGCTTCCAGCTCGACTTCGTGGGGAAGGCGACGACGTGGAAAGGGATGAAGTCCTTCTCGAGCACGATGCACGCGTAACTGTCGTAGCGCGTGAGCAGGTGGACGTGGTTGCCGTGCTTCTCGATCAGCGGCCCGAGAACCGCAGGGAGTAGCGGAAAACGGGTGGCGGCCTCTTTGGCGACGCCGGCGCCCATGACGGCGCGGTGCGCGCGGACGTTGCCGTTCGTCGGGATGCAGATGGCGTGCGTCCCACGGGGAGGGAAGAAGAGGTCGCCGCGCTGCTCACGCATCCTTCCTCCGCTTGTAGAGCCCGGTGACGAGGAAGAGCTTGCGCTTGGCGCGCGTGACCGCGACGTAGTGGATGTTCTTCTCTTCGGTCGGGTCGCCGCGTTGGTTGAAGAACGTCTCTTCGAGAAGGAAGACACGATCAGCCTCGTCCCCCTTGAGACGGTGGACGGTGGAGAGCACGACGGTACGGCCGCGTGAACGCTGCTGCTCGGCGAAGAAGCGCTCGATCTTGGTGATGACCGCGGAGACCTCGGTCTCGCCTTCAGTGAAGGAGCGAATCGTCTGCACCTTGTCCTCGGCGTACGCAAGCGCGCCTGCGCGGTCCTTGAGGCGCTCGCGCTCTTTGGCGAGGTACGTGTCGAGCCATTCGTTGAGGACAAGAACCGTGCGCTTTCGGCTACGACGAACGAGGTTCGCGAGCATCGTTCCCACGTCCGAGCTCCCCACGACCTTCGTCGGCGTACCGCTCACGTTGAGCTCGAGACCGATCTTCGCAAGCGGCGCGTTGGTGCGGGAGAGAACGTAGTCGCCGGGCACGACGAGCTCGAGCATGTCCTCGATGTCGATCGCCTGCACCGCACCCTCGGGCGCGGTCGGGTGCGCTTCAATATCGGGGACGTACCGCCGCGCGAGGTTGATGACCTTCTGCGGGCAGCGGTAGCTCACCGAGAGCGGGAAGGTCTGCGCGCCGAGCTCCTGCTGAAGGCGCGCGAACGGGTCCCTGTCGGCGCCGCGCCAGCGATAGATAGCCTGTGCGGGATCGCCGACGGCGATGACCCGCCCGGTGTGCGTCACCGCCGAGAGCGCGAGCCGGATCTGGGTGAGCGTGAGGTCCTGCGCCTCGTCGACGAAGACGTAGTCGTAGCGCCGAAGGCCGAGACCGTAGAAGACGGGGAGCCAAACCTCGTCATCGAAGTCGGTGCGCGGCCACATCGCAACGGACATGCGCACGCCATTGGCGATGAACTCGGCGAGCTCGTTGTCCTCATCGAGCGTGGTGTTGAGGTCGTGCTCCTTGATCAGCGCGAGCAGGTCGGGGCGTGCGGTGGTGAGCGTCGCTTTCACGAGCCGCATGCCGCGCTCGATGGAATCGACGAGCTCGTTGTAGCGCGCGCGTGCGGCGTGCTTCGCCGGGCCGTCTTCGCCCTCGAAGGCCTCGTTCTCGTAGACGGTGTCGTGGAGGACCGCGCGCGCGATCTCCTTCGCCTTGGTGTCGTCCTCGTCGTGCTTGAAGACGCGGTACTGACGAAAGTCGGCGAGCGTGTCCCGACCGAGCTGGTGGAGCGTGCGGACGCGGATGTGCCTCGGCACGCGCTCGAGGAGCACGTCGCGGATGCGGGCGTTGAAGGCGCAACAGAGAACAGAGGCGCCGGCGGGGACGCACTCGAGCGCGTGCTGGATGGTGGTGGTCTTGCCTGTTCCCGCCCGCGCAACGACCAGTCCATGACCCGTGCCCGAGCGGATGAAGTTGAAGATGGCTTCCTGTTGTGAGCTCGGGACGAAAGTCAGCGCACGGGCAGCATCGTTCATCGCTTGCCGAGCTCCTCCAGCCGGAGCGTACAGTACTCCATCATGAAGGTCAGGCGTGTCTTCGCCTCTTTGTAGGGCGCGTTCAGCTCGTTCACCTTGTCCTTCGCGGCGGAGAGCTTTCGGTCCATCTTCTTCTCGCGCTCGTTTTCGACGAGGTTCGCCTCGCACTCGACGATCTTCTCGGCGAGCTCCTTGCCGGAGAGCTTGTCGAGGTCTTCCCAGTCGTGGGCGAGCTTCGGGCGGAGCTTCGACATCCGTTCGATGCGGTCTTCTTCGCGGTCGTAACCCATTCGATTCTCCCTTGCCCGGCGCCGGAGGCGAGGAGGGGTTGCCTCCGGCGCCGGTCAATCTTTCGGCTGTGCCATCCGAACCCTAGTCGCCGAGATGAACGAGCGTGATGATGCGGTCGACTTCGTCCGCGCCAGAGAGCGAGCGGAGTGCAGACACGATGATGTCCTTGTCCTGCCGCTCGACGGCGCGCCCAAGGAGAGCGAGGAGTGCTTTGGAGCTGTCGGTGGGCTTCGTGTGCTTGTGCTCCCAGCGGGAGACTGACACCGTCGAGAGCCCGAGGAGCGTGGCGAACTCCTGCTGCGTGAGGCCGAGCTTCTCGCGAAGCGTAACCACCGGTCCGCTTGCCGCCGGAGCAGTTACTCCGTTGGCCTTCGCCTTCTTCGGCTGCGCTTTGACGCGCTTCGCCTTCTTTGGCTTCGCCGCCGTCCTCTTACTTGGCATTGCTTGGGACATATCTGGCATTGCTTGGGACATATAGAGCTTCTTGTCTCCTGTCAAGGTTACTCAGGTTAGGGATGGCGGCGGTCCAGAGCTCGAGGAGCTCCTTGCGTCGCGGTTCGTCGGTCGGAGCGAGGAGCCAAGCGGCATGTTCGAAGCCTTCCTTGACGTACTGCTCGATGAAAAACAGAGCTCGTCCCTTGAGGGCGGACGCGGGAGCGAGGCAGGCACGCGCGAGGAACGCGTACAGGTTTACGGTGTCGAGGAGCGGATCGAGCGCGCCGTCGCGGGTGTTGATGCGGCGGACCTTCTCCTCGGCCGGCATGTCCCATGGGAGCGCCTTCCAGCACTCGTGTTTGGCGTTGTCGCGGCGGAGGCGGTAGCCGAGGTAGCGCTCCCAGAGGCGCTTTCGGTCGAGCTGGGGGGCCTGAAGGGAGAAGTCGAGGAGCGCGATCTCAGGTTCGGGGACGCGACCGGAAGTGACAGGACGGAGCAGTCCGCGGAAGAGCTCCGCGACGTGGGCGGCTAGGGCTTCATTCTGCGCGCGCGACCTCGCCATGATTTAGACCATCATGTCGAGTGACATGTCCCGTGTCAACCGAAGGCTTGCCGATGACGACGACCTCGGGCACGGGGCCGCGACCGTTGCCGTCGCTGTTGATCGAGCGGCGAGCCTCGACTTCATGCACCGTGCAGCGGATGCCCCAGAGCTCATCGAGCAGCTTGTCGAGCACCTCCGACTTCGAATGCGAGAGGACCACGTAGGCCCCACGCTTCGACCACTCGACGCAGAGCTCGATGAGCGCTCGTAGGTCCGCCTCGCTCCAGCCCGAAGGCAAGTAACTCGTGAAGTCGTCTTTGTCGCCGAGATACGGCGGGTCGAGATACACGAGCGTCTTCTCGCCGACGTAGAAGTCGTCGCTCGCCTCGTACCGTCGGAAGTCCCAGTCGAGGAGCTCGACGCCCTGGAGCGCCGTCATCGCGCGGAGGAGCTTCGCCTCGTCGACCGGGGCCGGAGCTTCGCCGCGCCAGGGCGTGTTCATGCCGCCGTCTTTGTTCGTTCGCCAGAGCCCGTTGAAGCAGGCCTGCCGGAGGAACAGGTGCCGGCCCGGGGTTCGGTAGCGCCCTCCCTTGTTCCACAAGGCGCGCTGCTCCTCGTAGTACTTCTGGGCGTTCTTGGCCTTTTGCGCGGCCTGAACGAGTCGGCCGGCCTCCCGCACGAGGCCGATGACGTCGTCCCGGACCGCCTCGTAGAGCGTGATCAGGTCGGAGTCGCCATCGCCGAGCACGACGGTCTTGTTGTCGAGCCGCCCCTCGCCCCAGAGGGCGTAGAAGACGGCCGCCCCACCCGCGAACGGCTCGACGTACGTGTCGAACGCGTCGGGGTCGGGCATCAGTGGAAGAATCTGGGGGCACAGCTCACGCTTGCCGCCCGCCGAACGGATGAAGGGTGCTGTCACAGTTACCTCGCAGTCAGTCACACTGCCACACCAGTGTGCCAGGATTGAGGCAACCTGCCGCGCCGTAGGGCAAAGGTCAACGGCGGATGTACACTTTTTCACTCACATCCTGTGACTCAACAGGAGCTTCAATCTCGAGCGCGAGGTACTCCTCGTAAGTCAGCGTAACACGGCCTCGGATGACCGCAGGCAGCTCGAGAACGAAGAGCGGTTTCACAGAACGCACGGTTCCATCCACAGCTTGCTCACAAGTCTGGAAGAGTCGGATGACCGTTCGACTGCCTGCGAAGCTGACTGCGTGCGAGCGTCCTCGTTCCTTTTCGAGCTCGAGGACACGCTCGAGGAGCTTGGGGAGCTCGGGGGATGAGGTGCGAACGCCTGGAGCTGGTGCGGCTCGGCCGAAGGCGACGTCGGACGGCATGTCTCGCTTCATAGCACGAGACATGCCGCTGTTCAGGGGGGGGCGTCTGCGCTGACAGTCGACGCGCCGTTCGCGGCCTTGGCGGCCTTCGGCGCGGCGGCCTTCTTGGCCTTCTTCTCGGCCTTCGCCGGCTTCGCTGCCTTCGCGGGCTTGGCGTGCCCGTTCGACGGCTTGCCACCCTTCTTCGCCTCCGAGGCTGCCATGCGCTTGGCGTGGTCGACGGAGATGATCTTCCCCTCCGCGGACGCGGCCAGGATGAACTTGTCCCACGGCTCGGGCGCCTTCTCCGCCGCGCGGTTCTTCGCGTGGTAAAGCGCCTTCTTGAAGCTCATCACCTTGCGCGCCTTCGGCGTGAGCTCCCGCGTTCCGGGAGCCGGCGCGGGACGGGTGCTCGTGGCGGGCTTGGTCTTGCCGCCACCACCCCCGCCGCCGGTCTTCTTGACCGGCGCGGGCGCGGTCCGGCCGAGGAGGCCGGCGAGCGCACGGTTGATCTCGTCCTCGACGGCACCCGTCGAGGCGGAGGCGACCTCCAGGGCGACGCGCTTGGCGAGGTCGGGGGCGAGGTGCTGCAGAAGCACCTTCTCCGTGGTCGCTGCGATGTTATCGTGAATCATGTTTCATTCTCCTGTACGCGATTCGCACCGATCTGGCCAAAGACGATCCGCAGAATAACCTCCGGCCGCACGAGGTCGAGCGCCATGATGAGGCGCCCGACCACCGAGAGGCGCGGGTCCATCTGACCGAGTTCGATACGCCGTACTGCTTCATGGTTTAGGTTGATCGCTTCGGCGAGGTTGCGTTGCGACCATCCCTTCTTCTCGCGCGCTCGTTTCACCACAGCCGCGAACCGCCGAACGATCGGCGGGGTGACTTCAAGCACGTCATCCTCGTGCTCGTCCTCCATCTTCCTTGCGAGCGCTTCCTCTCCCATGGCTTCCTTCCAGTTAGGGAGCTTTTACAACAAAGTCAACGCCTCGAGCGAAGTTACCTCGCTCGAGATGGGGGTCTTAGCGAGCCGCTCTTGGAGCACCGTGCGGCGTTCGGTCCCGCGGGTGTTACGCGCGGCTTTCGCCATCTGGTCCGAGGTACCGACGGTGAGGCAGAACGCTTCCGCTCGAGTTACCGCCGTGTACAGAAGCGCGCGGGTCAGCATCCACGGGTTCGCGGCGAAGAGCGAGACCACCACGGCCTTGAACTGGCTGCCTTGCGACTTGTGGACGGTCACGCAGTAACCCAGCTCGAGCTCTTTCGCCTCCGAACGGCTGTAGGCTACCCTCCGGCCGTCGCCGAAGTCCACCACGAGCACGCGCGGCTGCTCCCAGGCAAGCCGCCGCTCGTCGGTCTCCTCGTCAGCGACCATGGTAAGTCCACCGTAACGTGGGGTTACCGTCTCGCTCTCCTCCGCGAACGGGTCGTTCTCCTGCTCCTCCTCGAGGACCTTTCCCGACCACATGAGGTCGGTGGCGCCGTCGGCGTCGAGGTACTCGTTGATGTCGAGGCCTTCGGGGTTCGCGACGATGACGTAACCCATCTCGCCGTTCATCACCGGCCCGAGCTCGTAGTTGTTCTTGACGTGGATGACGCGGTCGCCGGCGCGCGCTGAGTAACCCCGACCGATGAAGATGTCCCCGTTGTGGTCGCCGTTCGGCGCCGGGTTCAGCTTCTCCTGGAGCGCGGTGTTCAGAGCGATGACGCCGCAGGGGCCCTTGTACTGGGCCGAGAGCACCTGAATGTCCTGGATCGGGATGCCCTTGCGGACCGGGATCGAGCCGGTCGGGTCGGTCAGCGAGCGAACGATCCGCTCCGCCGCCTGGGTGTCCTCGGCGGTCTGCCAGTGGGTGAAGTCGCTGCCGGTGACCGAGAGGTCTGGGATGCGGCCCGAGTTGATGTCCCGCGCGACGTACGGGATGCGCGACTCGCTGGCCTGGCGGTGGATCTTGGTCAGGCGCGCGCAGGGCACCACCTGGCTCGTGATGAGGTCGAAGAGGACCCGGCCCGCGCCGATGCTCGGGAGCTGGTCGACATCGCCGACGATGAGAACGCGCGCGCCGCTCGGGATGGCGCAGAGCAAGTCCGCCGCGAGGCTCACGTCGACCATCGAGGTCTCGTCGATGATGACCGCGCCGGCCTCCATCGGGCCGTCCTTGATCCAGTTCCCGTCCTGGTCATGGATGGGGGAGCGGTCGTTGTGGCGCGGCTCGCCGCCGGGCACGAGGCCGATCGCGTTGTGGATGGTCTGCGCGTCGCGGCCGGTCTGCTGCTTCATGCGCTGGGCCGCCTTGCCGGTGGGCGCGCAGCCGACGACGAGAAGACCAGCCTGCTCGTAGGCGGCGATGATGGCGCGGCAGACGGTCGTCTTGCCCACGCCCGGCCCGCCGGTGATGACCATGACGTTCGTCGAGAGCGCGGTGTTGACGGCGGCGAGCTGCGAGTCGTCGGGCGTCTTGCCGTTGAACGCGCCCGCGGGGAGCGTGAGCTCAGAGGCCGTCGCGGCCTGAAGACGGCGGATGTGCTTCGCGATGTCGAGCTCCGCGGTGTGGAGCTCGCGGAGGAAGAAACGCGATCCTTCACGGACGATGCGCGGCTCTTCGTTGAACTCCTTGCCACGACGACGAACCGTGCGCGGCTTCTCGAGCAGCGCGAGACCAACCTTGATGTCTTCGAGGGAGAGGCCGAGTTCGCTGGCGATTGTCTTCCGCATGACCTCAACTCTAATAGCACATGATATGCCATGTGCTGCTCGCGTTACGCAAGCGCGGCGGGCCTGGTTTCTTGGGTGTAACCCAGGCGGACCGAGCTCTAGGAGCACGGGGCACGCAGGATCGTACTGGTCTTTCGGACGGTTGCAAGCCGGTTAGACGGCAAGAAGGTCGTTGATCGCGGCGTAGGTGTGCCCTTGATCCTCGACCTCGTGCATGAGGAACAGGACGGCCGCCGCGAGCCGGCGGGGGTCGTCCTGGACGACGCCGAGCCGCCGAGCAACGTCGTCTGCCCGTTTGAACCCGACGCCGCGGAGCTCCATGAGCTGGTAGGGGTCCTCGACCAGCACGGTCTTCGCGTCGGCGCCGTACTCGTCGAGGATCTGTGCGGTAAGCTCCTCTCCGAGCTCGAGGCCGGCGAGGAACATGGCCGACTCGCGGAGGCCGGCGAGGTCACGGTAGGCCTGCCCGATCTCCTGCGCGCGCGCTTCGGTGATGCCGGGGACGACGGTCAGGCGGAGCGGCTCCTTCTCGAGCGCGTGGATGACCGCCTCTCGGCTCCCGAGCTTCTGCAGGATCTGTTCAGCGCGTCGCGCGCCCACGTTCGGGAAGCGGGCGAGGAACGCACGCAGGGCCTGGTCTGTACCGGCAACGACCGGGAGGGCCCGCTGGGCCATGAACTGCCAGCCCCACTGAGCATCGTGCTGGAAGTTACCGCGCACCTCGAGCAGGTCGCCGAGCTCGACCTTGCCGAGCTTCCCGATGACGGGGAAGGGGCGGTCCTCCTCGATCGGGGTGTCAGCGGTCGCCGGGGGTGGGCCGTCGAGGAGCGCCTCGACGATGGTCCGGCTTCCGTCCGGCTTCACGAAGCGGACGCGCTGGACTCGGATGCGGAGCTCGAGCATCCCGGTGGGCGCGTGCTCCTGCGCGTGCTCCTTGGGGTTGCAGATCGGGCACTCGAGGGTAACCCACTTCCCCTCAACTTGGCGGCGGGTGATCGACGCGCCCGCGTTGTAGCTGGCGCCGCACTGACAGGTACTGTTGAAGCGAGCTTGCATGGCTCACCTGATAGCGAGGTCCGTGCCAACGTCACTAGGCCACTGTCGATGATCGCGCTCGGCGGAACGCCGGCGGCTTCGAGCTTTTCGGATCGCCTCGTTCGCCTCGGCGCGCACGTCAAAGTCGAGCACGAGCGCCGTGTACCCCGCGATCGACCGAGCCCTGCCGTCCGTCGCGCCTGCGATCCGAGCATGCACGCCGTGGTAGATCGCGCGACCCGCCCCATTGAGCGCGTCCGCCCAAACGACGTTCGCGCTCCAGTGCGCGTCGGTGATCGGCAGATCCAAAAACGTCCGCGTCGGGAACACGCGCGGTCCGAGGATCCGCATCTCCCATCTCATGCCCGGCTCCGCGAGCGCCCACAGCGCCTCGAGGAACTCGCGAGTCTCCAGGCGCAACGATTCGCCGTGCCGGAGTACGCCACGGCCTACTCCGACAGGATCTAAGTTGCTGCTTTCGGCACAGTTCTCCTCCTCAACGGGGAAGAGGGAGTCCTGCGAAGGCGGAACTCCATATTCTCTCTCTTCTGCGGCTCGCTGATTTTCTCTTGAATCCTTCATTTTACTCCCTCTACTCCCCTGCTTGTTCCAACCAGTAGAAAGGAAAGGATGAATTAGGAGAGGAGTACCGGTGGGGGTAGCACAGGAGTAGCGGAAGCTCCGGGCACGAGCCGTTCGAGAAAGTAGACGGACTGGTTGCCCTGGAGGACCGGGCTGCCGTTGGCCTCGAGGCGACGAATGACAAAAGTCCCGCCCTCGGTCTTGATCGAAGTCCCGAGCATCCGCCTGAGCTGATGGCGCATGGTCTGGCCCATCGACGTGGTGCTCGCCTTTTTGATCCCGATCGGGCGCTCGATCCCAAAGAGCCGGCCGTTGTCGGCCGCGAGCCCGGCGAGCTCCCCGGCCGTCAGATACTTGCCTTGTTCCTCGACCATCCATGCCGTCACGAGCGTCGGCCACGCATCACGTCCGGTGTCGCGCTCGTCGGCGTGTCGCAGTGCTTCGGCCAGCCCGCTGAAGCCGGCGTGCTTCATGATGCCGCCGATGACGCGGCACCAGGCCTCGAAGCTGCCGCGCACGACGTCTTTGTCCACCGGCCGGCCCGCCACGCTCCATGACCGAACGAGCACGAGCACCGCACGAATCAGCTCGGACCGGCGCGCGCGGCACCAGCCGACAGGATCCTCGATCTTGAAGTCCGTCCGCTCCCAGGCCTTCCCGTCGCCGTCCCAACGTAGGCGCATGAGCAAGCACCTCCGAGCAACGTCGCGATTCATCTTCGCGCCGTTCATGGTGAGCACCCACGTCGCGTTCTGCGGGTAGGTCGGCGCGTCGTTCGTGTTGAGCAGCCGGGCCTGAAAGCTCTCCGACGTCGCGAGCTGCTGCAACGCTTCGGATGTCACCTCGTGCGTCAAATTGTCGACGATGATGAAAGGGTCGCCCTGTCGCAGGAGAGACGTGATGCGCTTTTCGACTTCCTCCTCGCGCTTCCCGAGCGCGCTGATGACAGGAGGCTTCCCGGTGATCGTCGTCTGCCACATCTTGGCGAGCAAACTCTTCCCGACCCCTTGCCCGTGCTCCGGCGCGTCGAAGACGCTCAAGGGGCGCGGGCCCCGAATCATCGGCCGTACGACCTGCTCGAACAGAGTGGCGAGCGCCGCCGTTCGGTCGCACTCGTGAAGGAACGGGAAGTCGGCGATCGGCGTGATGAGGAGGGCCTTCGCGCGCTGCACGTCGTCGTTGGTTGGATGCTCGGGGATCGGCTCGAGCTCGAACTCGGGCGCGTACCAGAGCTGCGACTGCTTGTCGTAACCCGCCTTGTTGATGATCGTGCCGTCCTCACGCACCGTCGGGATGCGCACGATGCCCTGGATGACCGGCCACTCGCGTGGCGGGAGCGTGATGATGTCCGCGAGGAGCTCCTTCGACGGGAGCACCGGCTTCGGCGGCCGGCCCGTGCGCGCGTGCCGGATGCTCCGGACGATGATCCCGCGGAGCAGGTCCGGGTCGTCGAGGTGCTTGAGCGCGGCCTTGCCGTCCGCGTCGAGGACCATCGCCGGGCACCCGAGCGACTTTCCGGAGTCGACGTTCGCGCGGAAGATGAAGTCGCCGAGCGTGTCGTAAAGGATGGCCTTCGTGTGCTCGATGGTGTGGTCGTGCCGCCCGACGAACACGAACGGCTTCGCGTCCGGGTCGCGCGCGAGCCGAAAGCGGATGAGCTCCTTTCGCCAGCGCGCGATGTCCACCGCGCCGTCCGACTTCAACGGCACGTGGTTGTACTGCTCGAGTACCTGACCGAGAAGACGGATGGCGTCGTCGAGGACCGCGTTCGTCGGCTTGTCCGGCGCCCAGCCTGAAGCGACACGCTCGTGCGCGATGCCGGTGAAGGTCTCGACGAACCACCAGTCCTTCGGCGTCCGGTCGTTCTTGTCCGGCACTTTGAAGCGTGGCCAGCGGTCCTCGGGAACGTCGGTGATGTGCAGGACGAGGAACGACGACCCTCCGAGCGCCGGCGTGTCGACCGAGATGTGAAAGCAGTTCGTGTAGCGCGGCGGGAGCTCGGGCGCGACGTTCACTTCCTGATGCAGCTTCCTCGGCGCTGCGATCTCGCGGTCGAGCGGCACGAGCTCGATCGTCGGTGTTGCATCCGGGCGCGGAACAACTGACGCGACGAAGCGTTCGCCGCTGTACCGCGTCGAGATGTCGAGCGCGGCATTCTGCGCGACCGGATTCGCAGTCCGGAGCTCGTCCCAGGCCCCGATGACGTCGGCGGTGGTAACTCCACTCAGCTTCTCGATCCAGCTCCAGCCGGGTGGGCGAGGCGTCTCCGGCGTCGGGAGCCGGAAGGAGTAGAGCTTACTTTGGCCGTCGTCCTGTTCGACCTCGAGGAAGCCGAGTAACTCACAGCCCTCGAAGAAAGAAACCTGCACACGGCGGAGCGTTACGAGCATGCCAGCCACGCTGCCACGGAGCGGAGTAACCTGGCAAGCTGACTTACCGGCGTGCCAAGATTCGGCTTGACGGCAGTTACGAGCCGTGCTTTGGTCCGCCTCCGCGTGGTTAGTGCCGGGTTGCTCGAGGTACCGGAACCTCAAGGTCCGCCGCCCGCTCCGATGGGGGAGCGTGGGCAGCGACCGGTGTTCTTCCCGGTGGTGGAAGGGTCCCTGACCCAAAGTTGGCTCAACGGCATCCTCGAGATTCCCGGCGTGATGCAAGTGCCCGGCGGTCTCACCGCCGCCTGGGACATCGCGTGGGTCGTTGCTCGGTTACTTCGAATCCCCGAGCCGCCCGTTCCGTCGTGGGACGGACCGATGTCAGGACTTACGCGTTACCGCGCGCTCGGTCTCCACGAGAAGACCTGGCCCTCGCAGAAGGAAGACATCCTGTTCCTTGCACGGCGTGCGTGGGCCGTGCTGGCCGAGCCGATGCGCAGCGGCAAGACGCTCATGGCGCTCGCGGCTGCTATTCTGGTCGACTCCCGAAAGACGCTCATCATCTGCCCGAAGTACGCGCGGCTCGGCTGGGCCGATGAGGTTCAGAACTGGACCGGCGAAGCGGCGGTGCTGCTCTGCGGACGTGGTGCGCGTGAGATCCGCGTGCGCTGTCTTGCGTGCCGCGGACGCGGTGAGGTTGCGGGCGGCAGCACATGCGACGCATGCCGCGCGCGAAACGGTCAGTCCTACGGCTACCGGATCTACGACGTGCCCGCGCTCGAACCGCAGGTCTCCGAGTACATCATGGAGTCACGACGCTGGCGTCGTCCGAAGCCGCCTGGTTCGGTGCGTCTCAACCTGCTGCCGCTCCCTGTACAACGACAACGCGTTCGCTATTGCAAGCTACCTTGCACACTCGTGTGTCCTCGCCACGCCGACGTCGTGATGCCGTACGACAAGAACATGACGGGCGTGCCGCACTGCGGGCGTTGTCAAGAGGAGCTGATGGACGCGCTCCGCCGCGCGCGCTTCGTCATCGTCAACTACGAGCTCCTCGTCACTCAGCACATCGACGCAGGTGCGGGTGTCATCGTCGGTCGCAAAGACCTTGCAGGCTGGGTTGACACACTCAAGAACATCTCCTTCGACGTCGCCATCTGCGACGAGGCGCAGATGCTCCGCGGCTGGACCACGTCGATGAAGCGGCGAGGCGAGGCGCGAAACGAACGTACGCTCGAGCTCGTCGGCCACGTCGGCGACCGCGTGCGGATTCCGCGCGTGTGGATGGTAACCGGCACGCCGTTCTACGGCTTCACCCGCGACATCTTCTGGCTCCTCGAGATCGCTTCGGGCGGGCTCTTCGGCGGCGACACGCGGATGCGTGGCCGCAAGTTCATGGTCCGCTACTGCGAAGGCAAGAAGACCTCACACGGCTTCCAAGCCAAAGGCCGCTCGGTGTTCGCCGAGACGGAGCTGATGCGCCGGCTGAACGGAACGCTGACTGCTGAAGGCAAGCGGAACTTCGACGGCATCATGATCCAGCGGACGCGTGAGGAGCTCGGCTTCACCGCACCGATGCAGCGCTTCGTCAAGCACCTCGAGGTTGATGGAGTGCAGCCGTTCATGCCGGGGCGTTCGAAGCGCGGCATGGACATCATCTCGAAGCTCATCGTCCAGACGTCTGCGCTCAAGCGCGAAGCGTTGATGGACAAGTTCATGGACGAGCTCGCAGAGGGGAACAAGATCGTCGTCTTCACGTACCACGTGCCCTCGGCGAAGCGGACGTTCCTCGCCTTCGAGAAGGAGCTCAACACAGCCGCGCGGCGTACGCGCATGCGCGAGGTGAACGCGAAGTGCTGGCTCGCCACCGGACCGCAGCGCAAGCGCAAAGAGACGGACGAGACGGAGCACGAGCTCGAGCCGGAGCTCACCGATGAGCAGAAGAAGAACTGGGCGCGCGATGGTGACCAGCGCTACCGCATGGCGGAAGTCTTCCGCGAGCACGTCGGTGCCGGCGTCATCGTAGCGACGATCGACTCGATGCCGGGCGCGCTCTCGCTGCGTGGTGCATCGTCGGTTCACTTCCTCGACCTTCACTGGTCACCCGGTGCCATCGCGCAGGCGGAGAACCGACCATGGTACCCGGAGGTCAAGGACCTCAGCGTCATTTACTACATCGCGCGCGGTAGCGTGGACGACCATATCGAGGCGGAGGTTCTCCCGAAAGCAGAGACGCTCGCGCGCATGGGTCGCGAGAAGGGTGCTGAGGCCATGCTCGAAGCCTTCAGTAAGCCGGACGAGACACGGACCGTGGAGGCTATCTGGAATCGACTTATGCGGCACTTGCGCGTGCCAGTTACTGACGGACTTGACGGCGAGGCGGAGTAAGAGGGATGACGGTCCATCGTGACGCTCACTGCGCGACTCAACGTCGTAACCGACGTACCATCGGGACGCTCGACGCGCGGGTCGCATCAGCTTTCGGCTGCGCTGACGTGCGAACGTTACTGGTGGCTCAAGTACGCGCAGATGTATCTGCCGGTGCGCGACAAGCCATTCAGGTTACGCGGCACGCTCATCCACCTGTGCATGCAGTACCACTACGGCTCGAAGATGGCGCAGGCACCGAGTTGGTTCTACGAGCAGACGCTCGATGCGGCACTCGAGGAGAGAGGGCGCGGCTTCCCGAGCGACATCCTGCTCGCGAAGGGGCTGCTCGAGCAGTACCGCACGACGTACGTGCAGGAGCCGTGGACACCGTTCGTGATCGAGGAGGAGTTCTCGGCGTCGATCGGCGAGCTCGATCCTGGCGGGCCGGATCCGTCGCTCGATTCGGAGGTCATCACCTGTCGACCGGACTTGCTCGTGATGGCGACGCACGAAGTTACGCGGACGCCGGTACTCGACATGTTCGACTACAAGACGGCGGGCAAGAATTGGGAGTTCGCGGACGGCAAGTGGCGGATCCGCGGCGGCCTCGAGCCATGGAAGGACGACGGAGGACCGTACCGGATCTTCTGGCAGGCGCTCGTGTACCTGCACATCCTTCGGACCGCGCGGAACGCTGCGCGGCTCGAGAACATGCAGGTCCGCGGCTTCTGGATTCAGCGCATGACGCGGGAGCCCGACCGCTTCCAACGACACCACTTCGACCGGCACCTGCTCACGATCCCACCGGTCGCGTACGACCAAACACCGCGGCTCATCCGCGCGGCCGTCGCGAAGGAGCGGTACATCCGCGAGAATGCGGAGAAGGGCATCAAGCCGTTGCCCTGTTTTCACGCGTGCCGTGGGCCGTTCGGCCTGTGCGACTTCATCGACGTCTGCGCGGCCCGGACCCCTGAGGATCAACTGCAGGTCCTCGCACGTGACTACTACCGTGATGCGTAACTTGAGGTAACTCGCTGTATGTCGAAAAAAGGCTTCTTCGTCATCTTTGGACCGCCCGGCGCTGGTAAGTCGACCGAGGCTGCGGCGACCTTCCCAGATGCGGCGTACATCATGAGCTCGCCGAACATCCTGCAGTTCTATCAGAACGACTACCTGCCCGCGCAGAAGGGCAGCGGGCTCGCGATGCCGCGACGGGTGTTGTGCATCGACCAGTACTCCATTGACGGCAAGGTCGAGGTGCTCGCCAACGGGATGCCGAAGCCGGTCTCGCAGAAGGGCACGCTCGAGTACTACCTCGACATGATCGTCGCGCGGTCGCTCGTCGCGCACGGCAAGGGCGAGCCGCTTCCATGGCGAAATCTCGTCATCGACGAGGTCGGAACGTTCTGGTCGCGCGTGCACGCGGAGATCGAGCCGACCATCCTCACCCGCTCGGGTGCCATCGATACACGCGGTGCGTACGGCGTCCTCGGGAAGTGGTCGCGCGCGCGGACCGACTACCTCCGCCAGCTCCTCGTCTGCGGGATGAACGTCGTCCTCGTCGGCCACGACCAGGAGCCTGACCCGCAGGCGGAGAAGAAGGGCGGCCCCAAGTTCCCCACACAGCAGATCATGCGGGAGCTCTGCGCCGACGCGGACGGCGTCCTCTATCGCGGCTTCGAGGACCGTGAAGTCGGACAGCCCTCCGCGCGGGTGTGGCTCGCGCACGGACGCCAGAACTGGCTCTCCAAGCTCCGCGGCATGCCGGACCGTATGTTCGCCGAAATCAAGGACTGGCCGCTCAAACGAATCATCACGACCGCCGGGTTCGAACCCTGAGCCCGACCCACGTCGCCCCGCGGTGAGAGGCCGTCCGGGCGAGGCGGCGTGGCTGTGCTTTCCGGATGGCTTCGTTCCAAGGAGTAACTTCTCATGGCAGACCAGCAGAACAACGTGGACTTCAACTTCAGCTTCACTCCGTTCAAGGAGTACCAGCCGTACACCGGCGAGGGCGGGTCGGACCCGTTCCCCTTCGACGGGTTCGTCTGCGTGAAGCCGACGAGCATCGTTCCGTACTTCACGAGGGCGAAGGATGGGCAGCCGTCCAAGCCCGCGGTCAAGGTGCACGGCGTCGCGCAGGACGACGACGCGAAGGGCCTCCGGATCATCGGCGACGTCCTCTGCGGCGGCAAGGACAAGAACGGAGAGGACCTGGGGCGGCATTTCATCGACCTGCTCCTCAGCAGCGGGACCCCGCTCGAGAACATCCACAGAAACGCGCAGTCGGGCGCGGAGGGCTCCATCAAGGCCATCACCAAGCCCCTCCTGGAGCGGATGCTCTTCGCGGAGGTCGAGGCGGACGTCTTCGACGGCAATCCCACCACGAGGATCAAGAACTGGGTGACGAAGGAGCGCTACGAGCAGAGCAAGCTCGCCGGCGCGTACCGCCGTCCCCGGCGGACCGTCAACGCGGGCGCGAACACCGGCTTCAGCGTCGGTGGTGCGGGCGCGGCCGGAGCCACGGCGAACGGAGCGGCGCCCACCCAGGCGCCGGCCCAGGGTGCTTCGACGCTGCCAATGCTGTAGCTCCACGATAGCAGGCTCGGTGGAGCGCCCGCAATACACGCGGACGCTCCACCGGGTTCTGCGACCCCATCACTGTGCATGTCCTTCGACCAACCGCCGCTCATTCTGGTGATCGAGCCACCACCTCCGCCGCCCCCGCCGGAGCTGGTGCACGCGGCGGCGATGGCGCGCGGCGCCGACTGCAAGCGATGCCCCCTGTACGGCTGCGACCGCGGGCCGGTGCTGTCGACGATCCGTCGCGGCGCGCCGCTCATCGCCATCGGTGAAGCGCCCGGCGGCAACGAGGTCCAACAGAAGGAAGGATTCGTCGGCGCGTCCGGCCAGATCCTGAACCAGTCGCTCGAGCAGGGCGGTCTTCAGCGCGCGGACGTCTCGCTGTCCAACGTCATCCTCTGCCAGCCGCCCGAGGGCGGTAACTTCTCCGAGTACATCGAGTCGCTTCGCGCGCAGCACGCCAAGGCATTCAAGAAGTGGGCGCGGACCTATCTCGGGAGCCCGGGAGACGCCGAGCTCTCGCCGGCGAAGCGCAACACCGCCGCACTCAAGCGCTACGAGAAGGCGAAGACCGAGGCCAAAGCGGCCGGGCAGCCCGAGCCTGAGGCGCCGCCCGAGCTCATCCTCCCGCAAGATTGCTGCCGCCCGCGGCTCGAGCGCGACATGGCCGAGAGCTCCTCGCTCGTCACGCTCGCGGTCGGAAAGCAGGCGCTCGAACAGACCTCGGCGATCCTCGGGCTCGAGACCGCGCGCGACAAGAAGGTCAGCGACAAGCCCCGCGTCGCTTCGCTCAAGAAGCAGCACGGCGCGCCGGTGTTGCTGGGCGATGGTCGCGTGCTGATGTCGACGTACCACCCCGCGTTCGCGATGCGGGACAAGTGCGAGTACATGCCGGTCATCCGCGAGAACATCACGCGGGCGGCTCGGATCGCGCGCCGCAACGGTGCTATCGACTGGAGCGAGCCGCAGTACATCCTCAACCCGACCCCGGAGATCATCAAACGTACGCTGCATCGGTTCCTCACGATGAAGGCGGAAGTTACCGTCGACATCGAGACCGACTCGGCCGACGCGCACACCTGCAACGTCCGCTGCATCGGACTCGGCGCGCGCATCTTCGAGGAAGAGGTCGTCATCGTCGTTCCGCTCCGCCACATGGACGGGACGCTCTGGTGGGACCCGACGACCGGGCTCGAGATCGCGCTCCTCCTTCAGCGCGTGCTCGATGAATGCGAGCTCGTCTTCCAGAACGGTCAGTTCGATACGACGGTGCTGCTGCGCCGGCGGCTCATGACCCGGCGAGACAAGCAGTGGGACGACACGCTGCTCCTGCACCACGACACGCCGGACAACGACCTCCCCCACGACCTCGGCTTCATCACCCGGCGGTACTTCGAGGTCCCTTTGTGGAAGACGGACGTCGACCACAAGAGCGTCGACGTCGCCGGCGATTACTACCTCCACCTGTACAACGCGCGTGACGTGCTCGCGACGATGCGCGTCGTCCATCCACTGCGTTCGCTCGTCCTCGAGTGGAACACGGGCTGGCAGTACCAGACCGACAAGCAGATGGCGGTGAAGACCCGGGACATGTCCGAGCTCGGGCTCATCTGCAACGAGTGGCTCCGCGGCCGCTACTCGGACACGCTCAACCGGCAGTGCACCCAGCTCATCCGCGAGTTCCAGGAAGTCGCCGGTCGGCCGATCAACCCCCGCTCGGCGCCGCAGCTCCGCGAGCTCCTCTACAGCGAGTGGGGTTACGTGCCGGTGGTCGCCACCGACGGCTATGAATGGGAGGAGGACGTCGACGATCTCGAAGACGGCTCGACCGCGAACGGCGCGCTCACGCGTCTCCAGACTGAGCGCATCGCGCTCCAAGACGACCCGGCGCGACGAAAGCTCCACCACGACGCCGTCGAGAAGCTCCTCGAGTTCCGTGCCGTGGACAAGTTACGCGGCACTTACACAGACAACCTCAAGACGTACGAGATCGACGGCCTCCTCGATGCGCACTTTCCAGGCTTCGTTGGGTGGGCGAACGAGGTCCGCGGCGTGCGTTATGACGCCGAGCTCGATCGCGACGTCGATGACGCTATTATCATTCCCAAGCGACGTGGTCTGTCGCTGGTGCGCACGACGTACAAGGGCCACGTCGTGCCGACGGGCCGGCTGGCCTCGGGGGACCCGGTCAACTTCCAGAACATCCCGAAGATCGCACGCGGCGGTCTCAACCTCCGAGACATGTACGTCGCGCCGCCGGGGCATGTGCTGGTCGGCGCCGACTACGAGCAGATCGAGGCGCGGCTCTACGCCGTCATCGCGCAAGACAAGGTCCTTCTCCAGGCCATCTTCGGTTACGACGAGGTCCGCGGCTGCCAGGGCCACGACATCCATTCGCTGAACGCCGCGTCGCTGCTCTGCAAGCCCGGCGAGAACCTGATGGACGTCTACCGTTTCGTTCTCAACAAGCCGAAGGCCGAGAAAGACTACATCCGGACCGTGGCGAAGCGGTTCTGCTTCGGCCTCATCTACGGCGCCAAGTGGCCGAAAGTCTTCAGCGTTATGGTCGCGGACCGCAGCAAAGCGACAGGCAAGCGTACGTTCCCCGATCTCCAGGAGCGTGATTGCCAGGAATGGGAGGCTAACTGGCATCGCCTCCACCCCGAAACTCGGATATGGCACGAGAGATGTCACGCGGCATTCGGCATGTTTGGTTTTACTGGCGTGCCCATGCTAGACTACCGCAAGAGGTTCTTCCCCGGTGGTGTCGCGCAGGAGAACGCAATCCCGAACCTCACCATCCAGGGGTCGGCCGCGTCGATCGCCAACCGTGCGCTGCTCGCGCTCTCCGATGAGATCCCGTACCGCGGATGGAGTTACTGGAGCGGGGTCGTTCTGCAAGTCCACGATTACATCGGCGTTGTGGTCCCTGAATCGCGAGCTGAAGAGGCCGCGAAGCTGGTGGAGAAGTGCATGTTCTTCGAGTACAACGGCATGCAGTTCAACGCGAAGGCCGAGATTACCTGGTCATGGGGCGCCCAGTAACTGGTACAGCTCCTGCTATCAACTGAGAGGATGAAGAAGATGAACGAGAGCAACGGCAGCAAGAACGGCAACGGGAGCGAACGTCTCATCGTCGACGCGTTCGACTATCTCGCCGGCAACACGAAGGGCCGCTTCGAGCACCGCCTGACCTCGAAGTGCGTCGCGTTCGTCGGCAAGAACCGCCGCGGGAAGACCGCGCGCCTCGACTCGATCCGCCTCGCGCTCACCGGCAAGCATCCGGTCGGGCCGCACGGCACCGACCTCTTCGAGCTCGCGCCCGAGAACGCGCTGCTGCTCTCGGCGGCGCTTCGCGGACCCGGCGACCTCAAGTCCGAGTTCCGCGTCGAAGTCGAAGGCGGCAAGCCGCGCAAGCCGCCGGAGAAGCCGGACCGCGGCGGCACGCTCAAGGCGATCGAGCTCCTGCCCGGGAGCGACAAGCTCTTCGAGAACATGATGCCGACGCTCAGCATGCGGGACCTGATCCGCGGCTCGACGCTGACGCGAGAGGCGGTCTTCCGCCGCTGGGGCGACATCACCTCGCTGCCGACGCCGCGCGGGCTCACCGAAGAGCAGCTCAGTCTGTGGAACAAGGGCCGCGACGAGGTGAAGCTGACCAAGCCGAAGGCGGACGTCGCGGAGGTGCTCTCCGGCATGTCGGCGTTCTTCCGCAAGACGAAGCTCGAGAAGGGGCGCGAGATCAAGGCGCTCGAGAAGCTCCTCAAGGAACGGGAGGAGAAGCTCGCCCCGGCCGCTGCCGGCTCCGAAGACTTGCCGCGCCTGCGAGAGCAGCTTCAGGCCGCGGAAGCGTGGGAGCGCGCCGCAGCGCTCCGCGTCCGCAAGGCCGAGATCGAGGCCGAGGCCGCCGCTTACCGCGAGCGCGTCCAGCCGTACATCGAGGCCGACAAGCTCCGCGCGCAGAAGGACGGCGAGCTCGCCGAGCAGCGTCGAGCGAAGCAAGGCGCGGTCGACACGCTGGCCTCGCAGCTCGAGGAGCTCGCCAAGACGCGCGCGGCGAAGATCGCCGAGTTCGACACCGCGGTGAAGCAGCAGGTCTTCTACCTCACCGGCGGCGAGTGGTTGATGGAGTGCATCCACATCCTCGAGGGCAAGCAGGACGAGTCGGGGCACGCCGCGTGCGTGCTCTGCGGTAACCGCTGCCACGTCGAGACGCTGAAGACGCAGGTCGAACCGCGCGTGAAGGCGCGCCGGCAGTCGGTCGAGAAGCTGTACAAGGAACGGGACGTCGCGCTCGCCAAGCTCGACGACGAGCAGCGCACGCTCGAGAGCGCCCGTCGCAAGGCCGAGGGCGAGCTCCATGCGTGGGAGTCGGTCATCGAGGATGAGCGACGCAGGGAAGAGGCGGCGAAGACGCAGCTCCGGATGGAGCACAGCCGGATCAAGTCGGCGAAGGACGAGAACGAGATCGCGCTCAAGAACGTCCCGGCCGAGTACACCGGTCCGTCGTCGGCGGAGCTCCGCGCGCGCATCAAAGCGCTCGACGATGCCGAGACTGCAAACCGTCAGCTCGACGCCGAGATGACCAAGCTCCGCACGTTGGGCCTCGACCAGCAGCTCTACACGCTCCTCGAGCAGGAAGCGGCCCGCGAGCTCAACACCCTGCTCGCGCGCACCGCCGAGACGGCGAACGCCGCGGTCAACCGGTACATGCCGGACGGATTCCGCGCGGTCCTCAACGTCGAAGAGGCGCAGTGGACCGTCGTCGGAATGGACGGCCGCCCGCACGGCAAGAAGGTCATGTCGGGGTCCGAGTTCGGCGCGCTCGTGCCGGCGCTCGCCTGCGCGTGGACCGAAGGCGTGCCGGCCCGCTACGTCCTCCTCGACGACGAAGACATCGCCGCCTTCGACCCGGAGAACCTGGCCTTGTTGTTGTCGTCGTTGAAAGACGCGACCGAAGACGGCCTCTTGACTCAGGTTTTCCTGGCCTGGTCACGCCCCCACGAGATCCCGGACGACTGGGGGCAGAAGATTTACGTCGACAGCCCTGCGCCCGCGCTCGCCGAGCCGCCCGCCGCGTCCGCCATCATCCCCTCGGACGCCGGCCCTGCGCTGCTCCTGTAGATAATCCCCTACATCCGACCTGCGTCTAACCCCCCCCCCCGTTTAGGACCGGAGCGCACCTCCCTGGTCTTATCCCGGCGTGCAACACCACAAGCTCGCCGTCGACAGCACCGCCGAGGACTACTGGGAGACTTACTTCGGCCCCTACGGGAAGCAGTGGGTCCGCAAGATCCCCCGTCGCGTCGCGACCGCGCTGGTGCAGCGTACCGCCGGCATTCGACCGGGTGAAGCGGCGGCTGCCGCCCAGAGCGCGGTCGTCATTCCGATCATGCCCCGGCCCGTCATCACGGCCGAGCGCGTCCACCTCGAAGGCGTCGTCGACCTGAAACAGGCCGACGGCTCGACGACGCGACGCTTGTTCGCGGCCGAGTTCGACCACGACGGCCGGCTTCTGTCGCTCGACTCCATCCCGGCGCCGGTCGCCGCCTAAGAGGTCACCATGCAGACGCGTACCGCTCTCCGCCACATGTCGGGCGTCAACCACCAGTGGGGCGATGGCCCTCTCGGCCAGGTCGCCGACCAACTCCTCGAGGCCTTCCGTGCCCGCGAGGCCGACCGCTTGGAGAGCGCCGAGCTCGCCGCCGCGACCATGGGGACCGGCGCGATGTTTCAGGCGCTCCAGCGGCGCTTCGCCGAGGCGGAGGAGCGCGGGCTCATCGACGTGGCTGCACCGATGGTCATGCGCTTCGACGCGTACCAGTGCCTCCTCGATGCTTCGCGCGCCGCTCCGACGGACCGGGGGCTCAAGATGGCCACCGCGCACGCCAAGGAGCTCTGGACGCGCGAGCCAGACGGCGTGCTCGCGGTTGGCGACGTCGCGCGCCTGCGCACGCACTGGACGGCGCAGTTCCCCCGCTCGCGGGTGGCGGCGGTGATCGACCAGGAGCTCCCAAAGGTCGGCTTCAACACCTTGCCGGTCGCGAAGCTCGCGGCGATGGCCGCCAACATCCGCGGCCGCGACCTCGAAGAGCTCGAGAGCTCGTATGAGACGGTCGTCCGCGCCCACGGACTCGACGGCGACAGGCCGCATCAGGTCCGGGCGCGCGCGTACCTCCGCGGGCTCGTCCACCTCGCCAGTGAGCCCGAGCCAACGACCGGGCCCGAGGCGGGTGGCGAAGCTGCCGGAGACCGCACCCTCTGGCGCATGGCCGCCTTCGACGACCCGATCCTGCGGGCCGTCGGGCAGCTCGAGCCCATCGGCCTCCCCGAAGGCGGTGACGAGCCGCCGGTCGACATGGCCGAAGGCGCGCCTCCGCACGAGGGCGACGTTCCCCACGAGGAAGAGCCGGGCTCGATCGTCCAGGTCGAGTCGCCCATCACCGGCGAGCCGCTCGCGCTCGAGCTCGAGCTCGAAGCTCCGCCCGAGGAGGGCGGCGGGATGCCCGGTGAGGAGCCTCCGATGGACTTCGGCCCCGAGCAGGACGTGCCGTCGGAGGACGTCGAAGGGCTGCAGATGTTCGGGCAGCTCGACGACTTCATGGGCATCGAAGAGCCGGAAGGCTCGCCGCTCGGCACCCCCGACGCCGTTCCTGCGCCCGAAGAAGGCGCGGGACCGGTTACAACGACCATCGAGGACCCGTCCGCCCCGGGCGAGATGCTCGAGGTGACCATCGCTCCGATGGGCGAAGACCCCTTCGGGGAGGAGCAAGCGCTCCCGGCGGTCCCGATGGATACGCCGCTCGAGTCCGATGTCGGAAACGGACACATCGCCTCGTTCGCGGTCTACGCGATCCGCGGCGGCGTGAAGGCGAACGAGCCGCTCGAACGCATCGCCGCCGAGTCGATGCCCCGGGCGCTCCGCCACGTGGCGCGTTCGCTCGGCGAGGTCGACGGCAACTCCTATCCAGTCCGCGCGCATCCCGAGACCTTCGAGCGTCAGGCGCTCATCGTCCTCGACGCCGAGGCCGGTAACCACCTCCTGGTGGTCGCCGAGGGAGTTACTCGGCGAACGGCCGCGGTCACCATCCACACCCCGCTGCCGCGACCCGTCGTCGAGAACCCACCCGCCACCGTCACGACGTCCGCTCCGATGGAGCGCAAAGCCATGAACCAAGACGAGGTGAAGACGGTCTGTGCGTCGCTCGGCCTGACCGCCGAGAGCATCGAGACCTCCCTTCTCGCCGCCGAGCCGGTCATGCTGGCGGACGGCGAGGGACGCGTCGCGTGGAAGATCGAGGTCGACGACAACGGAGAGGTCGCCCTCTCCCGCGGCGAGAAGGTCGTGAAGCGCTCCGGGCTCGGGGAGCTCGACGAAGCGATCGCGGACTTCCTCGCCCGCTGCGCTTCGGAGGCAGGGGGTAGCGGCCAAGTGGTCCCCGCTGGGGGTGTCGCGCCCCGAGCTGGTGGCTACGAGCTCCACCCGCTCTTCCTCGTCGGTTGCGCCCAGTGCGGCGCGGTCGGCGAGTATCTCATGCCGAAGGTGGCCTCACCGGTCGCCTGCGGGACCTGCGGCTACGAGACCGCGGCGCAGGCGGTGGCGGTGCAGATGCACGCCCGCCAGGGGCAGGCCCTCCCGGGTTATGTCATCCTCGCCGACATCCCCGGCGAGCGAAACGAGCTCGAGATGAACGCCCGCCGGCTGATGATCGCGATCCAGCAGGTCGCGCCGCAGGCCGTCGGGACCCTCCGCGAAGGGAAGCTCGAGGTCCACGTGCGTCCGGTCGACCAGGCCGGGCTCGCGCGCATCCGCAACGTGCTCGAGTCGCGCTTCGGCGTCCGTCCGGTGACCAAGACGGCGCAGGGCGGCCCGACCCAGCAGGAGATGCAGACCACCGTCCCCGGCCAGGTCAACATGGTGAACCAGAGCGGCGTGCCGGGCCAGATCGGGCCGACCTACAAGCCTCCGATGGCCATGCCGACCCCGCCGGTCGGCGCCCAGCCGCCCGCAGCCGGCGTGCCGATGGCGCCCGCTCCGACCGGGACGGGCTCGCAGCAACAGTTCATGCAGGACCACGCGACCATCGAGCCGGCGAAGCCAGTCGCAGCGCGTTTCGGGCCGCCGCTCTGGACGGTCACGTACCGCACCGCTTCGGGGCCGATGCACCTCGAGGTCGAGGCGGCTGACGCGCAGACCGCGCGGCGCGTGTTCCGCGCGTACGACGCCGATGTCGAGATCCTCGACGTGCGTCAGGCGCAGGCCGCTCTGCCGAAAGGCGCGCCGCCCCCCGAGGGCGCCGAGCCTGCGCCGGACGCCGCCCCACCGCCTGCTCCGGGCGCACCGGGTGCGGCTCCACCGACCGCCCCCGGCGCGATGGGTCCCGGCATGGGCATGGGCATGCAGCAGGGCGCGCAGATCACCCCCGAGGTGCAGGAAGCCATCCGCGCTGCGATGATCACCCTGCGCAACACCGGCGTCGACATCGCGTCGGCCATCACCGAGTTCCAGTCGCAGTTCAAACAGCTCCTGCTCAAGTTCGGCGACGAGCACTCGCCTGGCCGCGCGCAGCTCGGCGGCGAGATCGTGAAGTCGGCGACCGAGGCGTGGTCGAAGCCAGCGCTCATCGACATCACTGCGCGGCTCACCGTACGGCAGGCGTGGCTTGCGGCCGAGGCGTTCCTCAAGGACGCGATCGGCAAGATGCCGACGCCGCGCGAGACACCGGTGCAGCACGGCGATCGCGTGCGCGTGCCGAAGAACGTGCTCGGACCCGACTCGTCGGGTGAAGAGCCTCGGGTCATGTCGCCGAAGGTGAAGCCGACGCACGAGCCGAAGATGAAGATGTCGCCGACGGACATGAGCGGCGGCGACGGCGAGCACTCGGTCGACCCGGGCGACTACGGCGCGGGCAAGCCGCCGGCCGACGGCTCGTACGGCAAGCCTTCGAACAAGGGCCAGTCGTGGTCGAACACGAACATGGGCTCGGACTCGCAGAACAAGAACAACCCGACTACGTCGCACTGGGACTCGGTGTCCTCGGAGGCGGGCGGGCACATCCGCAGCAAGCCGGGCGGAAGCGGCGCGCCCGACGTCCGCAAGAAGAAGAAGGCGGCGAGCGAGCTCGCGCGGCTCCAGGAGAGCAAGGACGCGTCGAACGACGCGATGTTCTGGCTCTCGGAAGCCGTGCGCCGCGCCAAGGCGACCGGCGAGTTCCCCGAGGACGAGCTCTGGGCCGCGCGCGACGCGGGACTCGAGCAGCTCGTTCCGAAGCTCCCCGGAGCGGTCAACGCCATCGTGAGGGAAGCGCTCGCCGCGCTGTAGGAGAGCCCCGTGAAGCTGCGTGACACGTTCTTGTTCCGCCAACCGGCGCCAGCGCGTCACCCGCTTGAGGCGATGAAGCAGGCGCTGGCAGGCATCGGCGACCGCGACGTGCGCCAGGCGCAGGACTTCCTCTGGTCGATGGGCGTCGCGCCCGTCGCCGGCGCGGAAGGCGTGCGGCAATGGATGCCGTCGATCGGCGACCGTGTCGAGTTCACGGTTCCCAACAGCGACGGCATGCGGCGCGCGGGCACCGTCTACCAGTTCCAGGGGCGCGACGCGATCGTGCAGGTCAACGCGGGCGAGTACAACATCGTCCCGCTCGGGCAGCTTCAACCGCTCTCTTCGGAACGACGCCGGCAGTCGCGCCGTGAAGCGATCCAGGCGGCGCTCGGACCGAAGGGACCGCAGCTTCACGAGACGCGCGCGCTCATCCCGCTCGGCGAGACCGACTATGCCTGCACCATCGAGCACATCGCCGGTCTTCGCCCGACGGGCGAGGACATCGAGGCCTACGTCGAGGCCCGGTATCCAGGCGCACGCATCGTCGACGGCGATGATTCGCATCCCGGGAAGATCGGGCTCGTCCTCTCATTCGGCGACCCGGAAATGGGCCGGCGCGCGCTCCACGCATCGCGACAGGTGTTCGGTCAGCTCGAGACTCCCGAAGAGCCGCCCTCGTCGCGCGAGAACGCGACGGGCATCGGTACCGAGGAGATCGAAGGCACCGGCAAGATCGCCGACTCGAACGAGAGCGCGGTCGACCCAGGCGCGGGCGGAGGCGACGACCTCGCGCCCCTCGGCGGCGATGATGACGCGTCGATCATCTCGACCGAGAAGAAGCACGCGCTCCTCGCCGCATCCGCCGCGGCTTTCCAGAAGCTCGCGGCCGCGTACCCGCACCTCGACATCGAAGAGACCTCCATCGAGGAGACGAAGGTCGGGTTCATCTCGCACTACCGGCTGACCGAGAACGGCCGCCCGCTCTTCCTGCGTGAAGGTGAGCTGACGACAGTGCTCGCGGAAGGCGCCGCACCGGCCATCGGTACCGTCGCCGCTTCAGACGCCGGCGTCACCGTCCACCTCGCGCACGTGCTCGTCGCGGACTACGAGTCCGGGACAGGCCCGCTCTCGATTCACGAGAACGAGCCGGGCGCCGCGGACAGCGGCTCATACGTCGTGAAGGCCGATGGGCTGCCGCAGCACGGCGGTGGAGGCGTGCCGGGCGCGCCGATGCCGGCCCACGGCGACTTCGACCAGGAAGGCGTCCCGCTCCAGCAGCGCCAGATCCATGTCCGCAAGGACGAGATCGACCGCTACGAGCAAGAGATGAGGGAGCGCGAGCTCGCCGAGCAACGTGCGAAAGAGCGCCGGCTCATGCGGCAGCGCGAGCTCCAGCAGCCGGCCCAGACGCCAGGCACGACGCCGGGCAAGATCGTCTACACCGGCGAGCGTGTCGAAGCCGATGCTGTGCCGCCGGCGACCGAAGAGGACGGGGAGCACCGCGAGACGATCGGCGGTCCCGGGCTTCACATCGCGGTGGACGACACCGCGGAGTCGTACTGGGAAGAGTACTTCGGCTCGTACGGCGAGCAGCTCACCAAGGACGTCGCCACCCGCGTCGGCATGATCCGGCAAGCGTGGACCGAAGGCGCTGGCCAAGAGCCGACCGCCGACGAGCTCCTCTGGGTGCTCGGTGTGCTCGACACGCCGCTGAGCCGTACAGCCGCCGACCCGAACGCGCCGCCAGCGCAAGGCGGTGAACCGCCCGCGCCGGGCGCGGCGCCACCGGCAGGTGCGGCTGCAGCAGAACCTCCCTCTCCTGCTGCATCGGCAGGTGGACCGGGCGCGGCGACGGCCGAGCCGCCGGGTGGACCGGGCGCGGCGGACATGACGCAGCTCGCGAACGCGCTCATCTCCGCGATGCACATGGACCCGCGCGCGAAGCAGCGGCTCGACCCGCTCATCGCGAAGGAGCTCGCGAAGCTCCCTCCAGGCCTGCGCCAGCGCTACCGCCCCGGAAGCGCACAGGTCTATCAGACCTTCCTGCCGCGCGTTCTTCAGTCGATGCCGGCGAAGCAGCGGGACGCGCTCGTCTACGAGTACGCGCCGCAGTTCGGCGGCCAGAAGCCTGGCCTCATGACCAGGATATGGCGCGGCCTTCCGGGCGGCGGACCAGGCGTCGAGAAGACGAAGCGGCAGATGGAGTACGGCCAGCAGCTCCTTCAAGAGACGGGACAGCCGATGCCGGGCATGCCGGCCACTCCGCGGGCACCATCGGGACAGCCTGCAAGACCTGCAACGCCTGCGCAGCCCGCACAGCCGGGCGGCGGCTCCACGCTCTCGCCGGGCATGGTCGTCACCGGACCGGACGGCAAGAAATACAAGCTCACCGCGCCGACGCGCGCGGTGCCCGCCGAGGGGGAGGCGCCCGCAGCCGCACCGGCCGTACCGGCAGCAGGACCGCCGCAGCCCGAAGCGCCCGCTGCGCCCGCGCAGCCCGAAGCGCCACCGGGCGCGCCGCCACCTCCCGCAGCGCCGAGCGGACAGCCGCAGCCCACCGCGGGCGCGAAAGCTGGCTGGCTCAACCTCCCGAAGGGCGCGAAGGCCTTCGACGTCGACGGCAAGTCGGTGACGCTTCGTGAAGCGGTCACCGCGCGCGTGCTCTCGTCGGAGAGCGGCGTGACGTTCGTGCGAACGTCCGACGGTCGCGTGCTGGCGCTTCAAGCGCCAGGCTCGGTCGCGCAAGCCAGCTTGCGGACCGCCGACAGCGCGAGCGACAACTTCGAGGGACGGCGACCGCCGGCGAAGAACCAGCTCCGCATGCGCATAGAAGGACTCTCGAGGTACGGCGATTACCTCGTCTGCTCCGTCGTCTGGGACGTGGACGCTGCGAAGGACATGGCGCCCGCGAACGTGGTCGCCAACGTCAAGTCGTTCGTGAAGCAGCGTTCGGGAGAGAAGGAGTTCATCGACCTCGGCTTCATCGGCAAGCCGAACGTCGTGAACGTCGACCTCGAGATGGGGCTCGCGGAGGTTCGCTTCCAGACCTCGAACCCCGGCGCGGGGCCGACGGAGATCGTCGAAAGAGAGGACGCCACGTACCATGAGCTCGTCTAAGACCATCCGCCTTCAGAACACCGGCCTGACGAACCTGAGCTTGCATCTCTATCAGCTCAGGCCCGCCGCACACGGTGCGATGAAGAAAGGACCAACGCTCACGCCCATCCTCATCGCGGCCGGACGCTACTACGACGTCTGCTCGGAGCTCGGCTGCTCGTTCGAGGATGCGCAGAAAATCTGCGACCGCTCGCCGGAGGTGCGCGCGTTCGAGAGCTCGGGTCGACTCGCCCGGATCATCTTCCCGCCGCCGATGCCGGTCGGCCAGGCCGCGGAGGTGTTCGCGCTCCCGCCCCAGGTCGTCATCAGCGGCGTCGAGGTCACCCCGCCCGCGCCCGCGCCTGCACCTGAGCCGTCGCCAGCGCCAGCGCTCGAGGCCGAGCACACGTTCCTCGCTCGGGCAGCAGCCGCACCGGAGCTGGAGCCGGCGCCAGCCCCGGAGCTGGAGCCGCTCCCGCTGCCGCCTGAGCCGGAGCCGGCGCGAACGGTGCGCCGCGGTGAGCCGTCGATGGACTGGGCGGAGGATGAACTCCGCTTCTACGCCGAGACGCACGGCATCGACCTCAGCAAGGCCAAGTCGAAGACCTCCATCCTGCGGACCATCCGGAGCGCGAAGTGACGAGCCGGGCCGCCAGAAAGCGCGAACAGCGCGCGCGCACCGTTCGTACGGTCATCGTCCCCGACTTCCCGGAGATCGTGAACCGCGAGGAGCAGTGCCGACTCTGCACGCTCGTCGACAAGGACCCCGAGCTCCTGCGGCACATCCACGACGCGTGGAAGAGCGGCAAGGGCGTGCGTGCGCTCGAGACCGAGACGACCACGCTCTGGGCCGAGCGGGGCGAGGCTGTGCCGAACGTGCAGTCGTTCGCGCGACACTTCAAGAAGCACATCGACTTCGAAGCCGCCGCCGTCGGCGAGCTTCTCGAAGAAGACTTCCTTCCGCCGCCGCCTGGCGACACACCGGCACCGACGGCGATCGCCGAGCGACCGAAGACGAGCTCGCCGGAGGGCGTGCTTCCACACGCGCCGCCACCAAAGGTCGAGCTCGTGAAGCCGCGGCCCGAGGACGAAGAGGCGGGTGCTGCGGACTACTTCGACATGGAGAACGTCATTCGGCGTCTCCGTGCGCGGCTCGAGCAGATCGACCAGGACACTTCGTTCGTCGACGAGAGCGGACGCGTCAACACGTACGGCATCGTCATCTGGTTGAAGCTCGTCTCCGAGATGCGCCAAGCCCTCGAGTCGTACAACCGGATGAAGAACTCGGACCGCCTCACGAAAGCGATCCTGCAGGCGCACACGAAGCGGTTCTCGCAGCTCCTCTCGCAGCCGCTCATCACGCGCTTCGAGGTCGTGCTCGGCAGCTTGAAGGCGGACGCGATGCCGAACGCCGTTGCCGAGCTCGAGAAGCTCGCTCGCGAGGACATCAAGCAGATCGTGCTCAAGGCGGCCGATGAATCGGTGCGCGAGTCGGTCGAGGTCTACAAGCTGCACTAGGGAGACATGATGACGGAGACCGTGCAGGCAATGACGGGGACGAAGATCCCCATCTCGGAGGAGGACGGCGCGCTCCTTCACGAGGCTATGAGCTCCATCGTCGAAGCGCAGAACGCGCTCGGCGCCGAGCTCGAACGTCATCTGAACGTTGTCGAGACGTTGAAGGGCGGGCTCGACAACGCGCGCAGCGACTACCGTTCTTTGGTCGACGTGCTCGCCAAGAAGTACGTCAAACGGCCCGGAAGCTACGACTTCCGGCCGGAACTCGGCGCGTTCATCGAACGCTAGGGAAGGAAAGGAAGCATGGCCAACGCAGTTTTGCAGATCAACAACGAGACCACGGGCGCGCTGTCGCTCGACATCCGCTTCGACAAGTTCAGTGACCGGGTCATCCGGTCGAAGCTGAACGCACGCGGCACCACCGGTGCCTCGGTCGACGTCGGTGACATCACCACGCTCGAGGAGCTGAACCGGAACCCGCAGTTCCGCTCGCTCTGGGACGCGAACAAGGTCAGCCTGACGGTCAACCGCGGCTCCTCGGACGTCCCGGGCGCGATCGACCAGGTCGCCGACTCCGTCGGCATGGGCGGCATCATCACCTGCGCGTTCCCGTACGCGGCGGCGGGTGCCGGTGCTCGCGACATCACCCTGTACTCGGCGAACTTCCCCTTCGCGGCGAAGATCATCGACTATCAGGTCATGGTGTCGACGAGCGGCGTGGGTGCCATCCAGCTCCGCGACGCGACCGACGGCGCCGGCAACACGCTGTCGCAGGGGCTCTCGCAGGCGGTGGCAGGTCGCGTGCGCGACGACGGCACCGGACAGACCGCGGGCTCGGGCGTGGTCCCGACCCTCGCGAAGGGCGGCACGCTGGTCGCCCGCGAAGCGGTCGGAACCACCGCCGGCACGATCATCGTGACGTTCCAGCGGCTGAGCTAACCGACGTGCTGCGCGTAGCGGTCGACCTTGGCGGCCGTGCACGCGTCGTCTGCTCCGTCGCGCGGACCGCCTCCGAACAGTCACGGGGGCTCCAGGGACACCCGGGGCTCACCGACGGGACAGGCATGCTTTTTCCTTTCCATCCACCCCGCGCCGCCACCTTTCACATGGGGACGGTGGCCTTTCCGATCGACGTGGTCTTCGCGGACGCCGCAGGCCGCGTCGCGCGGATCGTGCATGGGGCGCAACCGGGGAGCCGAGCTCGGTGGTCTCATCCGGTGGTCGGCGCGGTGGTGGAGCTTCCTGCCGGCTTCGCGTCGAAGGTCGGTCTTCGAATCGAAGACCGCATGTTTGTCGCCGGCCGGCGACTCGGACAGCAGACGTACAACCTGCTTCGCACGCTGACCGAGGCCGAGCTCGGACGCGACGAGCACGAAGAGGTCGACGGCTTCGAAGTCCAAGCACCGGGTCCGGCGCTCATGGACGGCTTCTACTCGAAGGAGCCGCTTCGGAGGCCGCCCGACTTCGGCGACCACAAGGACCTCATCAACGAGGAGGACCGCTTCCAAGACCGCGACCCGTTCGCCGATCCGAACCGGATGGAGCAGCCGAACGAGTACTTCGAACAGAACATCGGCTACTCGCGGCCGAACGACGACTCGATTGGGCCGCTGCGTCCCAGCGCGCAGCGCTTCGAGCTCGAGCTCTCTACGTTCCTGCCGGCGATGGCGGAGGCGGCGGCGCGCGGCGATCTTCCGTACGAGGCGCTCCCGCTCAACGAGAAGCGCGAGCGCGCGGTCGTCACACCGAAGGTCGTCGGCTCGTGGCTCCACACACTCGGACTCAACGAACACGACCGCGATCAGGTCTTCGACGTCGCGACGAGCGACGCCGGTCTCGACGCCATCGGTTCCGCTCTCATCGCGGCCGAGCTCGCCGAGACCGCCAACATCGCGCACTACGGCGCGCAGCCCATCTTGGTGCTGACGCGCAACAAGAGGATCGCATGGACTTGATGGCCGCCATCGAAACGTTTCGTTCTTCCCCCGAGCAGGTGCGTGCGCGAGCCGCACGTCGCGAGCTCCGCGGACAAGTCTTCGCACGGCTCGCAGAGGCTCTCGGGCGTTCGTCGGCGTGTGCAGTGGTCGATGGCGAGCTCGAGGAGCTCCATCGGCTCACCCGAGAGGCGGCGGGCTGGAACCTGCCCGTCGACGGCGAGGTCGAAGACGGTCATTCGATCGGGCACCAGCATCCCGGCGCGGCCGCGCTGCTCATCGTGCGCCAGTCGCTCGCCGAGTACCGCATCCCGACCGAGGTTGACCTTCGGTACCACGGCATGCGTCGCACCTCGGGGCACGGCTCGTACGGGATGAACGACGGCATCGTCTATGTGCAAGCTACCTTGCACTCCATCTCCGGACCGCGACACCACATCGACATCCCGGTGATCGTGCGCCAGGGCCGCGTGCTCGCGCCGTCCATCTTGCTCCACAACGGCAACCCGCGCGTCATCACCCAGAACACGCTCGACGACATCATCGGGATGGGCGAGTTCACCGCGAAGATCCCGGACCGCCCGAACATGTTCGCGCCCGGCCCGGACAAGGGCGCTGCTCGCCCGCGCCGTGAGGTCCCGCGGCTCGCGCCGAACATGTTCAAGCCGCTGCCCTCGCGGTCGCTCATCGGCTCGGCGGTGCGCGGCGTTGTTCAGCAGGCGGCCCTGTCACCGGACCAGACCGCGATGCGGTTCGTGAACATGTACGAGCACGACATCGAGCTCGGTGAGTTCGTCGACATGAACGAGGTCGCCTCGTCGATGCGCGAGCAGGCCGCGCGTGAGTTCATGCGTGACGCCATCCCGTCCGGCTTTCGCCCCGAGCACAACCGCGAGCGCATCATCGCTGAAGCCCGCGCGTTCGCCGATGAGGTCGTGGCGATGGCGCTTCCCGAAGTCGAGCACGCGTTCACCGAGCGTCAGGCCTTCTATGCGCCGGACGAGACCGGCGTGCTCGAGAACGGCTCGCTCGGCAAGGACGTGCCAGGTGCTGGTGGGTCGCATCTCGACGTCGGTGAGCGGCCGACGAAGGGACAGTTCGGTACAGGCCAGCGCGTGCGCCTCAAGTCGGAGGCGACGGCGCGCGACCGTGGTGGTGTTCGGTACACCATCCCGCGCGGCACGCGCGGCACGGTGGTGCGCGACGTCGACGGCGCTGACCGCGTCTACTACGTGCGCTTCGAGGAGCTCGGCTTCGCCGCGTCCGTGCCGAAGGAGGCGCTCTCCGGGTGAGACGTCGCCGGGGCCCAGAGCCCGAGGCGATGCAGCAGGACGCATTCCTCGGGGACCTTGGCGCGTCGTGGGACACGCAGTGGGCACGCATCAACGCGACCGCCGCGATCCTCGACGACGAAGGGCGGAGGCTCGCGCTCTGCGCCCCGAACGCCATCGAGTGGGTCTGCGGCGAGCAGTGGTGTAACTCGCCCTCGATGTACGAGTACTGGGGCCAGTACCAGGCGATCCGCGACTTCTTCGAGCTCCGCTGCCCGGTGTGCAACGACCCTGACGGCGCCGACGTCTGGGGCAAGACGCGCATGGAGCTCGAGAGCGAGATCCTGCTCGTCTGGGACAACGACTACCAAGAAGACGTGTGCCCGAAGTGCGGCAGCACGAGGAGCGAGTACCTCGAGGACGGACTCTTCCACGGCTACAACACCATGCACCTCGTCGTCGGTCAGCGCGCCGGCAAGTCGGTGATGGCCGGGTTGATGGGTACGTACATCGAGCATCGCCTCCTCACGCTCGCGCTCTCGTCGCCTGGCGGCTTCGGCGGGTACCTGAACCTGAAACTGAAGGACCCGTTCGAGATGACGTTCCTCGCTGCGACCGCGGTGCAGTCGTCGGACACCATCTGGGCGAAGTACAACGCCGTCCGCTCCGAGTCACCGTGGTTTCAGCGGCTCGTTCCGTGGATCAAGAAGCAAGAAGCCGAGCAGGTCGTGCCCGAGGGCATGAAGCGCTGGTTCTACAAGGAGACCGACAACCGCATCGTCAACCTTCATCCGTCGACGCGGCTGCTCATCAACTCGATGAACAGCAACGCGCCGGGTCTTCGTGGCCGCACGCGTGTCGCAGCGTTCGCCGACGAAATCTCGTACATGGAGCAGACCGACTCGAAGAAGTCGGCGACGGAAATCTACCGCGCGCTCGAGCGCTCGCAGCGTACGGTGCGCTCGCGTGTGAAGTTGTTCGGCGGCCTGCCGTGGCTCGGCGCGATGGTCTCGGTGACGTCGCCGGTGAGCCGCAGCGACAAGGGGATGGAGCTCCTCAAGGACGCGCGGAAGGTGAAGACCATGTTCGCGCGCCAGGTGCCGACCTGGGAGTTCAACCCGTTCGAGCCGCGCGAAGGGATGCAGGACGAGTTCGACAAGGACCCGATCGGCGCGCTCCGCGACTACGGCGCGCAGCCGCCCGGCGCCGAGCATCCGCTCATCTACGACGAAAAGCGGTGGCGCAAGCTCACCGTCGACACCTCTCTCAAGCCACGCGCGCGCTTCCGCATCGGGCAGACCGTCGGCAAGACCGGCCAGACGTACATGACCGTGCGCATGGAGGCCTGCGAGTTCATGCGCGACCGTACGCCGCGCTTCATTGTCTGGGATGCCGGCCTCAACTGGGACGCGTTCGCCGGCGCGTGCGCGCATCCCGAGTACGGCGAATCAGTCGGTCCCGACGGACGCCCGCGGCTCATCACCGTCTTCGACTGGATCGTGCGCATCCTCCCGCGACCGGGGACGGAGGTCTTGTTCGACGGCGTCCGCGACATCATGGACCTCGCGCGAAGGAACATGCACATCGCGCGCTGCGAGTTCGATCGCTGGCAAAGCATCCAGCTCATCCAGCAGATCCGCGAGATGGGCATCTTCAGCGAGCGCGTGCCGACGAAGGACGAGGACTACATCAAGTTCCGCGTCGATTGCTTCGAGGGCCTCGTCCGCATGCTGCCACCGCTCCTCGGCGAGCTCGACCCGGTGGCGGAGACCTTCGTGTGGATGAAGGACCCGCCCGAGCTCTCGCCGGAGGCCGCCGCCATCTACGAGCTCCTCGGCGCGCAGCAGGACCCGGATACGAACAAGATCGTGTTCCCTGAGAAGGGCGAGCGGCGCGGTTGGGGTTCGAACGACGTCGCGCAGTGCATCGTGCACGCGCACAAGATCGTCCAGACCCAAGGCTTCACCGAGCGCCACGACGACCGAAGCGCACGCGCAGCGCGCATGCGCGCCGAAGCGTCGAGCCTCGGCTGGGAGACGCGCGGCTGCCTCGTGCAGGTCCCGCACGGCATGCGCGGCGGCGTCCGCAACTGGAGCTCGAACCGGAGGGGCTGGTGAAGCGACGGCGACACGTGAGCGCTTCGTTCTTCCGTGTCGGCTACGGCGCCGGCGGGCGCGCGCTCGACCTCGGCGAAGAGCACAACACGACGCCCGACACGGTCGACGTCGGCCCGATCGCCGGCGACGACTTCGACACGCCGGACACCCTCACGCTCGACCAGAACCAACGCCTGCCGCACCACGAAGGTGCACGCACGACGCCGCCGCCGCCGAACGCGGCGTACGCAATCCTCGATCGTGTCGCTCCAGGCGCAACCTTCGGTACCGGTGGTTGCTGGCTCTTCGCGCGTGCACTCCAACACGTGCGCGGAGGCGAGCTCTTCGCACTCGAATCCGAGAACAACCCGGTCGAACACGTTCTCTTGAAGATCGGTGGTCGCTTTGTCGACGTCGACGGATCTTGGACCTCGGGACAGCTCGCGCGGCGTTTTGGTGGTATGTGTCTTGTACCGCTCACGAACCAGCCGCTCGGCGAGATCCCTGCGGATGAGAGCGCAGCTCTTGAGCTCGCTGACGTCCTTCGCGGCGGCACCGAACATGACGCAGAGCGCGGCTTCAACCTGAAGGAGCTCGACCGCGGGCGTGTGCAGGGCCCGATGGGTCCGTACAACGACTGGGCGAACACGTACTCGGACGACAACACGTCCGAGGGCGGCTTCGGCATCCACATGGGCCGCACCGCCAGCGTCGGTGCAGAAGACCTGCCGCGGAACGCGGATGGAACGGTCACGCTCTACCACGGCACGACGCGCGAAGCGGCCGAGCAGATCCTCGCGACGGGGATGCTGCAGTCGGCGGGCGAGCCGGACGTGTACCTCACGACGGCGCCGTCCGGTACCGGCTACGGCGACGGCACCGTGGTCGCGGTCGATGTCGATCCCGAGCTCTTGTCGCTCGACGATGAGTTCCCAGACGGCCGCAAGGACTTCCGGCTCAGCGCGCCCGGGAAGCGCGTCCGCATCCGCAATCCGCGCATCGCGGCGGGCGTGCCGGCGGTGGGACGGTCGGCGCGCGAGCTCGCGGGGACCATCGCACGCAGCATCGAGGGGCTTCAGGCCGACGCAGGCATTCGGCCGCTCAAGACGGACGAGCGGCGCTACCTCTGGGACAAGGAGATCGTCGACAAGGCGAAGGCGGCGATGCGGCAGCTCATCAGCGCGCACAACCCGTCAGCACCGCGGCTCGTCGACCTTCTGCCGCGCGAGCTCGTGAAGACCGAGCAGGCGTGGCAGACGCTTCAGCGGACGCGCATCTACCTCGGCGACGAAGACGCGATGCGTGGCACCGCCGGGTACCTCAATCCGCAGACCGGGCACATCTGGCTCCGCGTGAGCAGCGACCACATGCTCTCGCCGCTCCACGAGAACCTCGTCGCGTTCGAAAAGACGCTCGTGCACGAGTTCCGCCACGCGCTCGACTGGGCGTACACGGGCCGGGGCTTCGAGCGGAAGCGCCACCCGGGCAAGCAGAACGAGCTCCTGACGCAGACGCGCGACTGGTGGATCGCGTACCTCTCGAACCCGACCGAGCTCATGGCCTGGGCCGGAAACGTCGCGTACAAGCTCGACCACCGTCCGCGCGGCTGGGTCGACCTGAAGGAACAGCTTGCCGCGGTCACCGTGCCGGTGCTCGAGAAGGGCACGCATACAGCGCAGGTCGAGATGCGCGACCCCGGCGGCGCCGAGCGCGTCGTCGACGTGCCGATCCTCGAGCTGATTCCCTCGGACCAGCGGCCGCGTTTTTTGTCGATGGTGCTGAAGGCCTATGACGCGCTCGACCCGGTCGGTGGCGGCGCCGGCGTGAACCCGTGGCACGTGCGGCGCGAGGACGTGGTGAACCGCAAGAAGATTCCCGCGGAGTTCATCCCGAAGCTGCTCGAGGTCGCGTTCCTCTACCAGAAGCGTGACCGGATGGCGGACGAGGACGACTGGCAGTCGTGGGTCAAGAACCGCTCGTCGTCGCAGCTCGAGATGGAGATCGAGAACAACTACGACGCGTACCAGCTCCTCTCGCGGCTGCCGAAGAACCAGCTCGGCGAGTACCCGGACCTCGAGGACATGATCGAGCGGTGGCGCACCAGCGGTGGCGTTCCATATGACCCGGAGCCGGTCGAAGAAGAGCCAGCGTGGGACTGGGCGCGTTCGCAGGAGCGCGCCCGCGAGCATGGCTTCGGCGCGTACGCGCAACGCCGGCAACCGACGGTCGCCGTCGACCTGGACGGGACCATCGTCGAGGAGCAGCCGGGCTGGGCGGCGAAGGGTGTCATCGGCGAGCCGCTCCCAGGCGCGATGAAGGCGCTCCGCGAGCTCGAATCGCTCGGCTGGAAGATCCTCATCCACACTGCGCGCTTCGCGTTCCCAGGCGACCACGCTCGGCTGAAGCAGACGATCGAGCAGCATCTTCGCGCGCGCGGCGTACCGTTCCATGAGGTGGTGACCGGTCCGAAGCCGCCGGCCGACTACTACGTCGACAACCGCGCCGTCTCGTTCTCGGGTAACTGGGACCAGACGCTGGCGGTACTGACCGGGACTGGAGTTACACCGCCGAGTAACCCGGACGAGCAAGGAGACGAGCGCGACGAGCAAGAAGCAGGAACCGGACTCGTCGACTGGGTCGAGACCGAGAACGACTTCGGCAGCGATGGCATGGGCACGCGGCGAGATAGATCGTTGGTGCGGTCGCCTGAGAAAGAAGAGGCGCTCTTTTGATGCGCGCATGCGTCAACAACGGCGTGCCGATGATCGACGGCAAGCCGGACGTGCGGGCGCGCCGCCTGAGGGTGTTCGTCAACGGCAAGCACATGCCGGCGGTAGTCGAAGCGGACGACATCGAAGGTTACGTGCTCCGCTTCGACGTGCCGCACGACCCGGTGCAGCGACGGTTACTTCCCTTGTCTCGGTTGCGCATCGAGAGAATATACGGGACCGTTTGCTTTGAGGAGAGACAATGACGCTCCACGGCTCCATCAGCTTGCACGGTAAGTGGGGCGACGCGCGCGTGCTGGCGCGCCAAGCGAACATCATCGAGCGCGGGCGCGCACAGGCGATGGGCGTCCCGATGGGCTTCGGTGGCCCGTCCATGTTTCGTAACTCCGACGAGCACATGCACGGGATGACCGAGGCGGAGGTCGCGCGGCTCCGCGACCGCTTCGAGCACTTCCTCCCGCGCGTGGCCGCGTCGGCGGCGCCGCACCAGCGGGCGCGTGACTTCTTTGACGGGATGCTTCCGTCCGGCGCAAACCTCGACCCGAACGCCGGCGGCGGACTCGCCAACGCGATGGCGCGTCACGCTTCGCGACGGTCGGGCGCGGGCGGGCTTCCGTACGGGAGCATGTTGTCGAACGGCCTCGGTGGAGGTTCGTTCCAGACGTCGCAGCGGCCATACCAGCCGGAGTTCGAGTCGCCGGACCGCCAGAACTACCCGATCCACCGGAACCTCGCCAACATCTACTGGCGCGTCTTCTACAAGCTCGACCCCATCATCGGCACCTGCGTCGATCTCTTCTCCGAGATGCCGTGGTCCGACTTCACGCTCAGCGGCGAGGGTGTCGACGGCGAGATCAAGGAAGCCTACGAGGCGATGTGCGAGACGACGCAGCTCCGCGCGCTGCTGCCGTGCTTCGTCCGCGAGTTCATGGTCATCGGTGAGGTCGCGCCCCACCTCTTCTGGGACGACGACGAGGGCATGTGGACACATATCGCGCTCCACAACCCGGACCAGCTCGAGGTCATCCACTCCCCGTTCCTCCCGAACATGGAGCCGCTCGTCGAGTTCAAGTCCGAGGACCGGCTGCGGCAGATCCTCACCTCGAACAACCCGATGCTGCGGATGTACCGCGAGCAGATTCCGGAGGAGATTCTCACGGCGCTCGTCGGCGGGCAGAACATTCCGCTGAGCCCGATCAACTGCACCTTCATCCCGCGCAAGCTCCACCCGTACGACGTGCGCGGCACCTCGATCATCTCGCGCATGTGGCGCATCCTCATGTACGAGGACGCCATCTTCAACGCGTCCATCGCGATTGCGAGGAGGGCAGCAGCGCCGCTCAAGGTGGCGAAGCTCGGCGACCGCACCACGGGCTGGATTCCGGGCCCGGCGCAGGAGCAGCAGCTGCTCGAGCTCCTGGTGCAGGCCGAGGTCGACCCCGCAGCGTGGCTCGTCTACCACTACGGCATCGAGTTCGACCTCGTCGGCACGCAAGAGCGCGCTTGGAAGATCGACCAGTCGACCGAGTTCATCGAGCGCACGAAGCTCCTCGCGATGGGCATCTCGAAGTCGTTCCTCCACGGCGAGGTGACGTACGCGTCCGCGGCGTCGGGGCTCACGGTGTTCCTGCAGCGCCTGAAGGCGCTCCGCGAGTTCTTCGAGGCGGTGTGGCTCTACCCGAAGTTCTTCCGCCCGGTGGCGGAGATGAACAAGTGGGTGAAGCCAACCGAGGCCGAGCTCGCCCACAACGTTCGCACGAAGCGCTCGAAGCGCGAGCTCCGCGAAGGCAACCGCTACATCGTCCCGACCATCGAGTGGGACCGTCCGCTCGACCCCAGCATCGACATGGCGATGATCAACGCGGTGCAGGCACTCTCGGGGCTCGGCGTGACGTTCTCGCGCACCACGATGGCGTCGCTCGTGAACCGCGACTACGAAAAGGAGCTCGAGCAGCGGGTCAACGAAGTGAAGATGGAGCAGGAGCTCCTCGCCAAGCATCCCGAGCTCCAGCAGGTGCTCGCCCCGCCCGGCGGCGAGGGCGGCGGTGGCGGCGGTGGCGGCGCGGGCATCTCGCCGGCGCTCCCGCCGGAGTCCATGGGGATGGAAGGTCCACCGCCCGGCGGCGAGATGGGACCTCCACCCGAGGGCGGCCCGCCGCCAACCGCGGCCGAAGGCGACGCGACGACCGGCCACGGTGGCAGCGCCTGGGACGAGAACGGCCGGCAGGGCGCGTGGGGCAAAGACGAAGCGCTCGACCTGGCGCGAGTGCTCTCGGAGGGCGAGCTCCCCGAGGAGGAGCCCTGGACGCGTATGATCGAGGACTGGGCGACCGCTGCGAAAGGGGGCGACGGCTACGCCCGCGCGGCCCTTCGGGCGCTCAAGGCCGGCGACCCGGAAGTGGCCTGGGAGGCCGTCGAGGAGTGGCTTTTGATGGGAGGCTATCCTCCGAAGGATGTGCGCAAACTTGAGGCTATCCTAAAATCGGAGGGTGCCTTCGGGCGCCGAGCGTCACGTCGGCACGACCAACGCATGGAACGGCTGCTCCTCCCGTACGAGAAACTCCTCGCAATGACTGATAATTTACAGCCGAACCGCCTCCTCGCGGGCGCTCCCTGGGAGCATCGTCCGACGCGCCGTCGTCGGTAACCTCGCGACCCGTTTAGGACGGCAGCCTTCCGCGCGGGACTTATCCCCGCGCATGAGCGAGCAAGGTCTCGGCTTCCGGAAGACCGGCGCGGGGCAGCAGCTCGGGGTCATCGTACCCGAGGGCACCCCGGAGGCTCCGGCGCCCGCCACCGTCCCCACGCCTTCCACGTCGCCCACGCCGTCCTCCACGCCGCGTCCGGCGCAGGGTGGCTCCACGTCCGGGGGCCGGTAGATGTTTCGCAGGGTCGCGCGCGTCGCTTCACTCGGTACGTTCGACGTCGAGCGCGACGGCGCGATCCGCGTCGCCCAGCTCGCCGGCGAGGGACCTCGAAGTTACTTCCTCGACGGCGCGCGCAAGCTCGACGTCCGGGAGCTCCTCGCGAAGGTCGCCGAGACCTACGCCATCAGCGCGGACCCCTCGCACTACTTCTTCGAGGCGATCCGCGCGAACACCACCAACTGCCCGAACGAGAACAACGACGGCTTTCACAAGGACGAGCTCTGCCGCTTCGACGTTCGCCTCGGCATGCCGGTCTACTTCACCTACGCCGGCAAGCCTCACCATCTCAACCCCCGCACCGAGAACCCGAAGGCAGCTCGCGGCCTGATCATCGACGCGCACTACAACGAAGACGCGCCGCCGCTCGAGTACTGCCCGGGATGCCAGACCAAGACCGCCGACCGGCAGAACCGCGACCGCACCGGCCTTCACTGCAAGCGGTGCGGCACGCTCGTGCGCGACGAGTTCGTCGAGATCCTCGTCGGTATCGACGCGCAGAAGGACCCGCTCTTCGCCGACGGCGTCCGCAAGGGAACGCTGAAGTCGGGGTCGATGGGCTGTAACTGCTTGTCGACGACCTGCAACGTCTGCTCGCACGTCGCGTACTCGCGGCCCGAGTTCTGCGAGCACATCCGCGCCGGCAACAAGGGCTCGCTGTGGACCAAGCGCGGCAACGCGTGGGTCAAGTCGTCCTCCGCCGAGATCGCGAAGGAGCTCCGCCGCCGAAAGCTCGCGTACGTGCCGCAGGACTTCTGTTACGTCCAGGCCGGCGACTTCGAGGCGCGTAAGGCCTTCGAGTACTGCAACCAGGTCATCTTCGACGAGTATTCGCGCGTCGACCAGCCTGCGGACCCCAAGGCCCTTCAAGTCGAGATCCTGAAGGCCGCGCAGCTCGAGGGCATGCCGGCGCCGGACGCGCTCCGTTCGGAGACCGAGGCCCTCATCCGCTCCGCCGAGAAACGGCGACGGGAGATGGAGGCCGCCATGTCGCGTTCCGCCCAGCGCTTGCCGGGTCGCCAGCCACCAACGGTCGGGCGTCCAGGCCTCGCACCGCTCACGCCGGAGGTTGGCCCGGGTTACATCCCGCCGGCGTCCACGCTCGCGGACCCCTCGCCGATGGACCAACACGGTGTCGGCATCCAGCTCGAGCCGGGCGACGACCCGATCGTCATCGAGCCGCCTGGCGGACCCGGAATGCCCGGCGAGCCTGGTCAACCCGGAATGCCGCCCGGGGGCCCGACGAACATCGACCAGTACACCGATCAGCAAGTCGCCCCGCCCGAGCCGCCGCCCGGCGAGGAGATGGACATGGGCGAGATGGGAGTGTTGCCCGTCCCGCCCGGCGCGTCTGCGCCGCCAAGGAGAGCCATGCGGAAGTACAGCACCGCCTACGCGGACTGGAAGGTCCAAGTCTCCGAGCAGGGCAATGCACGCCTGCTCACCGCCGAGCGCGAGCCTGTTCTCGTGTTCAAGGCGAAGAAGGCCACCCAGGACCCCGAGGAGCGCCGCACGTTCGGCCTCGAGGTGCTCGCGCACCTGCTCGACCACGGGCTCGTCGCCACCGCGAAGCAGTACGGCGCGTACTTCAGCCCGCGCTTCGCGCAGGTCGTCGAGCACGCGACCGACGACATGAAGGAGTTCGCGGACAAGTACATGTACTCGTCCGTCCTCGAGAACAACAAGGACGACATGCAAGGCGACTTGCGTGGCTCGCCCCCGACCAACACGCGCAGCGAGATGCGCGACGATATGGAGGGCGACGTTCGCGGCAAGCCTCCCGCCGAAACGACCTCCGACGGCGTCATGGACCACCAGCGCGAGGACATGGGCCTCGACGGCGTGGCCAAGGAGGACAACGCAACCATGCGCGAGAAGCGAAAGCCGGTCTCGATCGGCAAAGACGACGTCCTCCAGGGCGAGGTCCACGACCACACCGAACCGCTCTCCGGCAAGAAGGGCGAGCTCACCGCGGCCCTCGTCGGCAAGCGCGTCGCCAAGCAGCTCGGAGGTGACAGCTTCCAGGTCGTCGGCGCGCGCCTCGGTGCGGGCGGGCTCGAGTTCGAGCTCCTCGGCCCGGACAACAAGACCCAGAAGGTCGCGGCGAGCGCGCTCGAGTCGTGGTTCCTCATGGACAAGGGCCCGAGCGTCATGAAGCTCCCGGGTCAGCCCGCGATGGTCGCCGGCGGGCAGCAGGTCCGCTGGACCGCGCAGCAGATCCAGGCGCTCCGCAACCAGGGCATCTCGGCCGAGCTCGATGCGCAGGGCAACCTGATCACCGCCGGCGAGAAGTGCGGCAAGTGCGGCAAGCCGATGTTCGGCGGCGCCTCCAAGCACGCCGAGTCGTGCGAGGGTGGCAAGGACGAAGGCACCGACAAGGACGCGGTGAAGCGCGTCGCCACCGCGGAGCGGCTCGAGAAGATCGCCACCGCGAAGCTCCAAAAGGCGAAGCAGGAGCTCGAGAAGATCCGTCTCGACGGCGAGGCGCAGGCGAAGGTCACTGCCGAAGCCGCCGTCGCGTCGTTCTGCCGTGCGATGCGCATCGTCGCCGCACGCCAGGGCGCGGACCTCGAGCAGGCGCCGCTCAAGCTCGCCGCGGAAGCGGTGCTCTCCGAGCCGCGCCAGATCGGGACCGACGCCGCGACGGGGCAGCCCATCGTCTACAACGGCTTCGACCCCGAGCTCACACGCTACCTCGTCGCCGAGCTCTACGAGATCGGCCACGCAGACCATCTCGACCAGCTCATGCGGCGCGCCGCGGAGCTGATGGGGAAGGGCGACCAGTATCTCATCGACGCGGAAGCGGACCTCAAGAACTTGAACCGCACGCTACCTGCTGTCACGCAGGCGCGTGTGGCTCACGTCGACGAGGACGCGCTGCACGCGGCCGACCTTCGCCATCAGGCGAGCGGCGGCAACTTGCGATTCACCCCCGCCCCTTCCGAGGCCGTCGGGGCCAGCGGCAACGGGCATGACAAGCGTGGAGCAATTCGCAACGCGCTCGGCGGAACTTTGGTGGAGGCCGCCAGGGGCAGACTCGGGATCGGTGCGAACTGACCGAGCAGGTAACTCCACTGAAAGGAACGAAAGGAGTAACTCATGGGAACTCTCGTTGGAAGCCCCGCCGCGATGGCTGCGTTCGACGCGCAGATCAACAAGAAGGGGCTGGATCTGAATCGGTCGGTCATCCACCGCGACCTCGGTACCGAGGTGGCGGCGGCTGCGGCGACCATCCGTCCAGGGCAGCTCGTCTCGCGTGATGCGAGCGGGTTCGTCGTGGGCGCGACGGGCGTCGACGTCTACGGCATCGCCAAGTGGGGCAAGGTCCCGTTCGGTGTCTCCGTCGTCGTCGACCTGCCGATGACGCTGAACGGCACCACTGCGGTGTCGACCGGCAAGGCGAACATCTCGAACGTCACCGTTCGATCGGCGCCGAACATGGCGGGCACGGTCTACGCGGGCGGCGGCACCGACTACAACGTCGAGGCCGTGGCCGGCACGATCGCGCGCGACGCGACGACGACCATCCCGGACGGCGCCACCGTGTACGTGACCTTCACATACGCGCTCACGGACGCGGACTACAATTTCGACGGTCGGTTCTTCCAGAACCAGCCGGCGGACCGGACCCTCTATCAGGAGGATCGCATCACGGTCATCACCGACTGGGCGCGTATCTTCACGATCGAGTGGACCACCGGCGACGACGCGGCCGACGCGATCAACTCGACGTACACCATCACTGGTGCGACGGCGAAGCTCTACTGCTCGCCCGAAGGCAAGTTCACGAACGACTCGGGCGCGGGTGCCCGTGACTTCGTGGGCAAGGTCTACCAAGTCCCGACGGCGCAGGACCCGTACATGGGCGTGACCGCTCAGCCGGCAATCCCGGCTTCGGCGGGCGCGTAGTCCGGGCTCTCAAGGAAAGAAGGAGAAACAGACGATGGTTGCGGCACTCAATCCCTACCGTCAGATCGTCTCGGGGCAGCGGGCGCCCGCCAACGTCGCGGGAACCGCCGCCCAGAGCCGTCGGGCGAATCTTCAGGTCATTCATGGACAGCAAGGCGTGATGCCGCGGCAGCAGCCGCAGCAGCAGGGCTTGCAGGTCCAGCAGAACGCGTTCTCGCAGCAGATGCAGCAGCATCAGCTCGCGGGCGAGCCTGGGGCTCAGCGTGTTCTCGCGCAGGCGCGCGAGAGGGCGCAGAGCCTCGAGACGCGGCCCCTGCAGCGGTTCTCGAACCGCCAGCAGGAGCAGTACTGGGACCAGGACGGGCAGTTCAACCCGAACTCGTTCGGCGGTGACCGCTGGCGCGACGGGCTCCAGCAGGCCATCGCGGATCCGCGGCACCGCATCTTCGACAGGCGCGGTCAGCTCAACGCGTACGACAACAAGGACGCGCTGAAGCAGATTGCGTACCTGCTGCAGAACGCGACCCGCGAGGCGCGCCAGGCTCGGTTCTACCGGCAGGGCTCGCAGATGGCGCCGGAGGCCCGGCGTCAGATCCTCGCGGCCGCGGTGCAGGATCCGGAAGGCTTCGCCATCCTTGGTCAGGAGCTCCTGCTTCCGATCAAGGACCTCGTCGACTACGAAGGCTGGGCCCGCAAGGTCTACCGCGTTCGTCCGTTGGCGCAGGGCGAGTTCTTCCGCATCGCGAAGGACGTCCGCTCGACGGCGTGGGTCATCGGCCAGGACGGTCAGGGCATCGAGGCCCGCCTCTTCGGTCGGTTCGTCACGCCGTCCGAGTTCAAGATCGGCTCGTTCCCGACGGTCGACATCTCGGACATCTACACGATGAACTACGACGTCCTCGACCGCGCGCAGGACACCGCGCGGCAGGAAGTCGAGCTCGAAGAGGACAAGCGCGGACGCGCGCTCATCGACGTCGCGTCGCAGACGGTCAACGCCGTCACGACGTTCGGCACGCTCGGTGTGGCCGCGTTCGAAGACGTCCGCTTCCAGGTCGAGCGGCACCGCTTGGTGGTGGAGAAGTTCCTCATCAACCGCGCGGAGCTCTCGGACATCGTGAAGACCATGTCGGCGCAGGTCGACCCGGTGACGGAGCGCGAGCTGATCCTCGCGGGCTACATCGGCTCGTTCCTCAACGCCATGATCATCACGTCGGCGGGCACCGGGGTCGAGGAAGTCGTCCCCGCGGGCACGTTCTACGCGGTGACCGGGCCCGAGTACATGGGCGAGATGGGAATCCGGGTCGAGCTCTTCTCCGAGCCCTTCAACATGTTCGCGCAGCAGCGCTTCGTGAAGGGATGGGCGTACGGAGAGATCATCGGCTTCGTCATCCCGAACCCCCGCGCCTGCGCGAAGGGCATGAAGTAACTCGGCGCAAGCTGAGTTGCGAGTCTGACCCTGGGGGCGGGTGGTTCGACGGGCCGCCCGCCCCCGCTTTGTAACTCCGTCGGCGTGTACCGGCCGCTTAGCCGAGGCGACAAGTGAATGGCTTACCGAGATGACGTCCTCGTCGTGGACGCTCACGAACAGTTCGTGGGATACGTCCACTGGGCCGTCGCAAGGAGGGCGATACGCGAGAAGCTGGCGTACATGAGCAAGCGGCATCCGCCGACGATCAGGTTACCGCCGGGCGTTCTCAAGTTACCGACCGAGGCGTTCCTTGACGCTGAAAAAGGAAAGAAGATGCACAACGCGAACGGCTACCCCACCAACAACAACGCACCGCAGAGCGTCACCAACTGGTTCAAGTTTTTCCAGGAGGAACGCGAGCTCTGGGTGCAGAACATCTCGGCGACGCAGCTCTCCATCCAGTTCGAGGTCGCGCCCGGCCACTACGCCGGCGTGCTGATCCCCATCGGACCGGACCCGCTCTGCATCACCAACGAAGTGCCCTTCGACTCGGTGAAGAAGAGCCTCGACTTCAGGAAGTTCCTGAACCGCGTCCCCTCAGTGATGAAGCTGCTCACGACCGAGCAGGCGCACCAGTACTACGCCGACAAGGCGAAGAACCTCGGCGCGTACCTCACCGACCCGGAGACCGGCAAGCTCGTCCCGAACGTCGCCGCCGCCATCGAGCACACCGACCTCGAGCGGAAGAAGCTCACCACGCGCCCGACCGGCGACGACACCATCGTCGGACCCGACGGCCAGGTGCGCTTCTCGCCGCCGAAGACCGCGCTCGAGCTGATGAACATGAACGCGGAGCAGCACATGGGCGTGAACCCGATGGCCGCTGCGGCCGCGGGCGTCCCGGTGCAGGGGCAACAGTACCCGGGGCCGTCCGGCTTCGCGAACGCGCCTGGCTTTATCCAGCAGGCGCAGGCGGCGGCGCAGGCCGGCGGTCCGTCGTACGGCACGCCCGGCTTCTCGCCGCAGGCCGCCGGCTTCGCGAACGTCGGGCAGCAGCCGGTGATGATGGAGCAGCTCATCCACCCGCGCGTGCTCTACCTCTGCCAGCAGGTCTCGATGCAGCTCCAGCCGAACCTGCGCATGCCGGCCGACCAGTTCTGGCGTGAGCTTCGAGCGCTGCAACCGCAGCTCAACCTCGAATCGCTCCAGTACATCGAGTCGAACGGCACCTACAAGACCGTGAAGAAGTGGGCGCGCGAGCTCCAGCAGACGCTCGTCGCTCAAGGCCAGGACGAGAGCGTCGAGGACGGCCTCGACGAGGCCTCGGTGACGCCGATCGGCGCCGTCTAGGAGGAAGCGATGCAGGGTCACGGCTGGACGCATACGAAGAAGGTCTCGGTTCCCGGTGGTGGCGGAACCTTGGCTGTGGCCCTGCCGCCTTCCCGTCCGGTCCTCGAGCAGCTCACCATCTGGGCGAGCTCGGGGAGCCGGGTGCTGTCGAACATGACCTTCCAAGCGAGGGTCAACGGCAAGAACTTCGGTGCGTCCGCAAACGTCACCGGCGCTGTCGCAGCCGACGTCGTCCTGGCGATGAACGGCGCGACGCGCGACCAAGTGCTCCTGCCAACACGGAGCTCGAGCTTCACTGCGGCAGATACGCCGCACGACAAGTTCGAGTTCGACGTGTTGCTCACCAACGCCGGCGCTGGCGCAGAAGAGGTCACGCTCTACTTCGTCGGCATCGGCAGAGACGGAGGAGGGAACCGGTGAGTGGAAGCGTGATCGCGACAGCAGCCTCGGACTTTGCTGAACTCCAAGTGGACGACCGCATCGTTCGAGCTCGACTCCCGAAGGGATGGAAGCTGAGGCAGTACATGGCGAATCATCACTACGTCGAGCTCGAAGACCCGGACGGCGAGATCGTCCGCCTGCCGGCGACATCGCTCGTGAAGGGGCGGTGTCACGACTGCAACCAGGTCTTCTTCGTCGAGTCGCGCATCGGCGCGATGAACTGCCCGCACTGCGGGGGCGGAGTCGAGTGGGTTTGGGGTCGGGCACGGCTCGTGTTCATCGCGGAGTCCGACGCGCGCTTCTCCACGGTGCCGCCGCCCCCGGAGGACAAGCCATGAAGAAGCTATTGTTCGTTCTGTCGCTCCTCGTCGTGCCCTTGCAGGCGTTCGCAGACGCCGGCACGAGCTCGACAGCGACGGTTGCGATGCCGGTGGTGTCGCCGGACGCGCCGAGCGCGCTCTTCGATGCTCTCGGGACGCTCGGGAAGGCCTTCAGCGACAAGAACTGGACGCTGCTCGTCGCGGTCCTGCTGACGCTGTTCATCATCGCGGCGCGCTGGTTCAACCCCGTGAAGAAGGTGCCCGCCGAGTACGTGCCGTGGGTGACGCTCGCGCTCGCCACCGCGACCTCAGTCGCGCTCGGGCTCCAGACGAAGCAGTCGCTCGGAACCATCCTCACGACGGGTGTACTGGTCGGCATCGCCGCTATCGGCGGCTGGGAGAGCTTCGGCAAGCTGATCCGCGGCATCATCCGCAAGCTGCGCGGGAGCTCCGGCGCGCCCGCTGCCCCGACACCGCCGCCGGCGGGGGGATAGGTGTGCGACGCGTCGGCCTCTGGGCTCTCGCCGTCCTTCTCGTCGTCGGAGCGCTCGCGCTCTGGGCGTGGCTTCGCGCCCGCGGCGACCGACGAGGAGCGAACCGGGCCATGGCTGACGCTGTCGACTCCTGGCACGAGCCGAAGATCCTCGCTGCCAAGGCCCGCGCGGACAAGCTCGCCAAGGAGTTCGCAGCCGGCTCCGAAGTCGTCAAGGAAGCTCGAGTTGAGGTCGAAGCCCTCCGGACCGAGCTCGCCAGCAAGTACCAGAAGCTCGAGCTCACGCCCGAGGAGATGGAAGCTCGCTTCAAAGACCTTCGCGTGTAGCCTGCTCGTGCTCCACGCATCGGCTGCAGCGGCCGAGCAGCGGTGCGACGACAAGGTGGCGCTCGAGGTCCGCACCGTCACCGTCGACGGTGTCAAGGGTAACTGGTTGCCCCCGAGCTCGATGAACCGGGTGCACTTTGTGCTCACCGAGTGCGTGCCCTCATACGAACGTCTTATCGCCTCGCAGGCGCGACTTCTCGACCTGCAGGACAGGCAAGTGAAGACCGCGTCGGCGGCGCTCGCTGCGCGTGCAGAACACGCAGTGGAGGAGCGCGCTCGCGCAGAGTCGTGGAAGCAGGCTTACGCCGATGCGCGTGAGGAGCTCAAGGAGGAACGCGAGGTCAACTCCAGTATGTGGCGCTCGCCGGTCCTCTGGTGGGCTCTCGGGGTTGCCGCCGGCGCTGGAGTTACCATAGCCATCACCTATGCCGTCAAGGACGCCGTGGAGGCCCGATGAGTGGAGCCACCCAGCTCGCGCTGCTCCTGGTCGCCCAACAGCATCCCGACGTTCCGGAGCTCGGACCGGTGACGGGCCTGGCTCACCTCCTGCAGACGTACGGAGGATGGGGCCTCGCCGCGCTCATGATGACCGTCTCGGCGTTCCTCTTCAAGAAGTACGTCGACGCGCGCGACAAGAACGACGCTGCGCTTCGACAGCAGATCACCGACGCGCAGGCGCAGGTCAAGGGAGCGACCGAGCTCGTTGAGGAGTGCACGAAGGCCTCGGTGCAACAAACCAACGCGCTCCACAACGTCACCGACGCCATGCGAGCCATCGAAAGGAGACTTGAAAATGTCGAGAAAAAGTTGGGGTAGCGGTCTCCTCGACATCCTGCGCGAGCTCGGCGTGCGCATCGACCGCAACGCAGAGAGTGCCATCGAGCACGAGAAGGAGATGTCGCCGAAGTCGAGCACCGCGGACATCGTCATGCGCCTGTCACTCGCGCCGCCCGAGGTCGTCGAGAAAGCCGTTGAGATGGCGCGAGAGGCAGGCTCGGTCGACGTTCTCGAAGCGCGCTTCACGAACGCCAAGCAGTCGATGCGCGAGTCGAGGCGTGCGTCGCTTCAGTTGAGCGCAGCTGCGCAGGCCATCGCGAAGAAGTAGGTGAGCCATGACTGCGTTTCAGACCGTCGCCGACGACTTCGTTCTCGCTCTTCAGGGCGGGAAGGAGCGCGTGCGGATCGACCTCGAGAACACCGCGGTCGACCCGGAGGTGCCGGTCGACGCGACGCGCATCGGTCTTCGCCTCACCGACCTGGCGGGCGCGGTCGTTCTCGAAGAAGAGTGGACGCCGCCTCCGCCGGTCGGTGCACGCATCCAGCATCCGTCGACAGGCCGGTACCTCGTGAAGCTCGGCGAGGTCGCGACCGAGACCGCATCCGCGCCGCGCACGCTCCTCGCGAATTGGGACATCGAGGTCGACGAAGACGGCGACAACGTCGTCCAGACCATCAAGATCATCACGCCGTACGTCATGATGCTCGTCGGCAAGCTCCGCCGGCAGATCGACAAAGCGCGCAAGGAGATCATCGACGACCCGCAGAGTGCCAAGCAATGCTTCCTCGGCTACTCGGACAAGGACCTCGTCGAGTACCTCGAGGGTGGGCTGTCGACCTGGAACATGTACGAGCCGTACCCGACCTTCTGCCGGCTCGAGGACTTCCCGTCGATCTACTCGCAGGGGCTCGTCGAGGCCGCGCTGCTCGTCGGCGTCGCGTCGCAGAACTTGTTCGCCATCGACTCGGACATCCCGAGCTACTCCGCGCAAGGCGCCGCGTTCGTCATCCAGCATCAGACGCCGCTCGCGCAGCACCTCAACTTCCTCGCGCAGCGGCTCGACAAGCTCATCCCCATCGCCAAGCTGAAGCTCGTTCGCTCGGGCTCGGTGCACACGGAGATCGCGCCGAACGCGCGGCTACAGACACTCGTCAACATGGCGCCGAGCGGAGCCATCTTCCGTAACTTCTTCGTGAGGTCCTGATGCAGCGACTCCGGCGCACGCAAGGCTGCATCCCCGGTTACTGGGGCTCGGACCCGCACTCGCGGCTGGTCGCGGAGCGCACCGCCGACAAGGTGCGGAAGCTCCTCGAGGACCAGCTCCGCACCAACGGGCGACCGGTCTGGGTCTGGATGCCGGTCTACGAAGCGTCCGTGGGGACGGTGCCCTGCTCCTGTGACAAGGAGACGACGAAGACCGCCGACTACAAGTGCCTCTCGTGCTACGGCCACCGCTTCATCCCCGGATACCGGAAGTTCATGCACGAGACGCTCTTCTTCGCCTCGGCGGAGTACGCGGGCTACGTCGGTCCGTACCCGCCGACGCAAGCGCCGTTCGTGCTGACGGGCGTCTCGATCGACACCAGGAAGAAGCCGCATCGCCTCCAGCTCAATGCCGGCGTCACCTCGGGCACCATCGTCACGCCCGACAAGCCGTTCTCGAATCCGGGCAGCGACCCGTGGGAGCTCGAGCTCGCAGCCTACCGAAAGACGGCGGGCGACACCGTGACCCTCGAGCTCTCAACCGACAGCGGAGCGTCGTGGTCACCGGTGACACTGACGCCTGGCCCGCTCTTCGGGTACCGCGGCACGTTCACCGCGAACGGGAGCGGCGTGCTGCGCTTTCGCGTTACGCTCACCCGCGCATCGGGCGCCTCGCCGGAGTCGCCGTCGTTCGAGGTCGTGCGCGTGCGGCACGTCCTCTCGCGGAACGCGAACCCGATCCTCCGGCAGCGCGAGCCGGACTGGTCGCCGGGCCAGATCCTCATCCTGCGGACGTGGGACCAGGAGATGGTCATCCGCGAGATGGCGCGCGGTCGGCTGGTTGAAGCGCTCGGCGACCGTTCGATGACCGCGCCGCTCGACTTCTTCGACATCAGCATCGGCAAGGACACGCCGGCGGCGGCGTTCGACGACCGCGAGCCGGGTCCGCACCCGCTCTTCGAGTTCGCCTCCGGCGTGCGCACCGCGCAGCGTTACGCGATGTATGCCGTCAACATCGACAGCACGCTCGACGATGTGATGTCGCATCAGTCGTTCAGCGAACGACGCGTGCAGGAGGGCGAGCTTTACTCCCTCGTATTCTAGATGTTACCGATAGGAATGGGCCCGGAGGAAACAGAGGACATCGACGAGGAAGACATCGAGCGCGAAGAGGAAGACGACGACGCCTTCAGTGACTGGGAGGATGATGATGAAACAGCACGCGGACTCACGACTCGATGTCATCTTCCACGTCGACACGGGCTGTGCGAAGTCGCTGCTCGTGCAGGGTCGCAACCACATCCTCGGTTACGACCAGGACGGCTTTCCTGCTGAGCTCCTCGACAAGATGGCCAAGGATGGGCTCCTCTCGATCGCGCCTGACGGCTGGGTGAAGGTGACGCGGGGCGGCTGGGACTTCTGGAAGGCGCGCAAAGCGAAGGTGAACGATGCCAGCGCGTGACCCGCTCGAGCTCCGAAAGCACGTCCCGACGGTCCCGACGGACCTCGCTGACCCGCCACGCCTCACGCAGATGGTGGAGACGACCAAGGACGCGCTCATCTACGAGATCCGCTCGTTCTTGAACCAGGCTGGCTTCACCACCGAGCGGAGGGAGGAGCTCCCGACCGTCGAGAAGTACGCCGTCGGTTTCGGCGCCGGTCTCGACCCGTACCAGACCTTCGTCAAGATCGTGGAGATGTTCCCGGACGTCCGCGAGCGGCTCCCGCACATCGCGGTGACGACCGCCGCTGGCGGCAACCGCCGCATGACCGCAGGGCGACCCTTCATCGCGCACACGCAGGCGCCGCCGCGGGTGGTGAGCGCCGTGGCCGGGCCGTACGCGCTCTCCTCGGCGGTCCCGCAGATCACCACCATCGGCTTCCTCGCTCCGCCGCCGGCGACGTACACCGTCGTGCTGGCTTCGGTCGCCTTCGACGTTGTCGTCGCGGGAGGGACGGTGGCGGACGCAGCGCGGGAGATCGCGGCCGCACTCCGCGCATCGGCGGCAGGGGAGCTCTTTCGTTTCTCTTCGACGGCTGGTCCGACGGCGACGGTGGTTATCGAGCATCGACAGCCTGGTACTCCATTCACGGTCACGGCCTCTGCGAATCTCTCCCCGGCCACCACGCAGCCCGCCGGCGCGACGTCGACGGATATGCTGGTCTTCCAGACGAAGCCCGGCGGGCGTGTGGACCCGGTGGTGTCGACGATCCTCTTTCCGCGTTCGCGCTTCGCGACGACCGAATCGATGGGCGCGCTCCCCGCGGAGGCGGTCGCACGCGTCTTCAACGAGCAGGCGCTCTACGCGTACGCGCGGCCGGTGACGGTTGGCGCCGGGACGGGGCTTCAGATCGAGACCGGTGGCAAGCTCGGCGGGCGTACGCCGAACGAGATCGAGATCCTCTCGTCGTCGACGCCTTCGTTGGTCGCGGCGCTCGGCCTCGCGAACTCCGGTGTGGCGGGTGCGGGCGCGTCGATCGCCGGCGTCGCTCCGGTCATGACGGTGACGGTCGCCGGCACGCCGTTCACCGCGGCGATGGTCGGGCGCTACTTCGTGTCGGGCGGCGCGACGAGCAGCGGGAACAACGGACGCTTCCGCATCACCGCAGTGCCAGCATCGAACCAGGTGGTAGTCGACAACTCGCTCGGGGTGGCCGAGGTGCTGCCGCCGACAGCGACGTGGTTCATCGGCTTTCGCGACGACAGCAAGAACGCGGCGCGTCCGGTGATGAACCGCTACCACGCGTCGGCGCAGCTCAACATCACCGTCGACGTGCTCGCTGAATCACCGAACGAGCGCACCGAGCTCTTCGACCTCATCTTCGGCGACTTCATCTTCTTCCTCGAGCAGAAGCTGTTCACCATCTACGGGCGCGGCGTCTTCGATGAAGCATTCCCCGACGAGCACTATCAAATCTCGGTGCATCAAGAGGTCTCGGACGGAGGCGAGACCGACTTCCCGCGCGGCGAGGACCAGAAGGACCGCGTGCACGCCAACCGCATGGTGCTTCCGGTGACCACGACCTGGTACATCGACCGGCCCGTGCTCGTTCCCTCGGGACCGTCGGCGGGCCAGTCCTGGACGCTCGACGCCGGCGATGTCGAGCAGGACGATTCACTTCCGTCATCGTCATGAGCCGCTTGGCCGAGCACGCCATCGAGGTGCTCGACGGTCTCCTGCTCGGCCGCGCTCACCTCCTCGAACCGTCGGCAGGCTTCGTCGTCTCGTCGCCGCTTCGCCTGGCGCTGGTCACCCGGACGAGCTTCGTCGCGTGGGTGCGGCAAGTCGCCGACGTCCTCTCGCGCGCCGGCCTCGAGGTGAAGGTGGCGCCGAAGGGCAAGCGGGTCGAGCTCGTCGCGACCGGCCCGGAGCTCGAGCACGAGCGCGCGCGCTGGCTGACGGCGGTGCCTCGGGACGTCCGGCTCACACCGACCGCGCTCGCGCACTGGTTCGCCGGCGGGGGAGCTCGCGGCTCGAACGGTTACTCGGTCCGCTTCTTCACCCACGCATGCCTCGACGACGTGGAATTCCTCGCGGCGCGTCTTCGGGAGCTCTACGTCTGGGAGCCGGAGGTCTTCTGGGACCGCGAGGTGCCGATGATCCGGCTGTCCCGCGGCGGGGACCGGCTCGCCCTCCGGCGGCTCATCGTCGGCTTGCTGCCGGCGTGCTTTGCGGCCCGCCTCGCCCTCAAGGAGTCGAAGCCGTGCGCCCCCGAGGAGGCCGCGCGCCGCCGGCGCCCGCGGAAGCTCACCCCCGAGCTCGTCGCCGAGGTCCGCCGGCGAGCCGCCGGGGGTGAACCGTACGCCGACATCGCGGCGGATCTCCGGGTAAACGAGCGTCACGTTGGCCGCATCGCCCGGGGTGAACGGTGGGTCGACCCTGGCGTGAGCATCGTCCGGCGCCGCGCGCAAGCCCGCCGTCTCACGTTGGCGGAACAACGACGCGTCTTCGAGCTCGCAGATAAGGGCCTGTCCCAACACGCGATTGCGCGCGAGCTCGGCACGAACCAGCCGCGTATCTGCCGGCTCTTACGCGGCTCCCGCCCGCCGGCCGTTTAGGACCGCACGGCGCGCCCTCGGTCTTATCCCCGCGAACGCTGCAACGCGGAGGGACCGGAAGATGGCGCTTCAAATCTCGAGCTATGTCGACCCGGGCGTTTACATCGGCGAAGTCGTCGTCCCCGGGGCGGTCAACATCGCGACCACCCCCGTCCAGATCGGCATCATCGGGCCAGGCGACCGCCTCAAGTATCTCACCAACGAGGCGGTGCAGCGCGGGCTCGTCGAGCAAGAAGCGCTGACGCTGGTGAACCAGACGGGTTCGGTCGTCTCCATCTCGGCGCCAGTGTCCGGCGTCCAGACGCTCACCGACTCGGCCGCCAACTTCCCGGCCTCGATCATCGGCCAGACCATCTCCGTCGCGAACGCGACCGCCGGCGCGAACAACGGCACCTTCACCATCGTCGACCGACCCTCCGCGACGACGGTGAACTACACCAACCCGGCCGGCGTGGTGCAGGCGGGTGCAGCCGGCACGTACACCATCTCTCCGCACGCGATCCTCGTGAAGCGCTCGGACCGGAAGCTCCAGAACACGACCGTCTTCAAGAACGGCTTCGTGGTCGGCGACAACTTCCTCGCGTACCAGTCGGCGTACGTCCAGGGCGACGTCACCGCGGCGCGCACCTTCGGCGCAGGCGACGACTCGATGGTCCTCACCCTCGACGGGAAGCTGCCCATCACCATCCGCTTCACCAACAACGGTGGCGGCGTGGTGACCGTGACCCTCGTCGGCGGCACGCAGTTCGACGTCACCTACGGCACCCCCGCAGGCACCACGCCCATCGCCGACGTGGCTTCGGCCATCAACGCGGTGCTGACCTCGGCGGGCGCGACCGCACTCGGTTACGGCGGCGCGTACGCCTCTGCGGCGCGCTCGGTGACGGCCGGCCTCCGCATCCAGTCGCCGGTCACCTCGCCCATCTCGGACGTGCAGGTCCTCGCGCCGATCACGTCCGACCTGAACGACGCCGGCGCGTCGCAACTCTTCACCACCTACGTCGCCGCGAACGGAGTGAAGGCCATCTCGGTCCTCGGCGTCTCACGGCTTGTCTACGCGACGACCGCAACCTTCCTCGCCGACTACATCGACGTCGACAGCAACGCGGACACGCTCAACAACACCGGCGTTCAGGCGCTCATCAAGGTCGGGTCGTTCGCCGGCGTCGGTAACTTCAGGTCGAACATCGACTACACCCTCGTCGGCAACACGGTGAACTGGGGCGGCGTCGGTCAGCCGCCGGACACCCCACCGCTCTACCCGCCGACGGGCCAGGTCGGTCCGCTCGAGACCTTCGCGGTCGGCGCGAACGATACCTTGCGGCTCTCCTTCGACGGCAAGGCCGCGGTCGACATCGACCTCATTCAGGCTGCGGGCTCGGTCCTCGGGTTCACGTACGCACTCGCCTCGCCGCTCACCGCGGCGCAGGTCGTCGGCAACATCAACGCGATCATCGCCAACAGCTCGACCTACGGCCCTCGCTACAAGGCCGTCGCACAGGTGGTGAACCTCGGCGGCGGTAACTTCGTGCAGCTCACCTCGCCGACCGAAGGCGAGGCTGGCTCGGTGCAGATCCTGGTGCCGTCGGCGCTCTCGGCGAACACGGTCATCTTCGGCCTCTCGTCGACGCAGACGATCTCGGTGACCGGCTCGGGGTCGCGGCCCGCGTCGGGCGCGATCTACTTCGCGAGTTACTCCATCACGCGGCCGACGGCCGACTACAACGTCCAGAAGCGGTTCTTCACGCTCGACTCGGCGAAGGCAGACCTTGGACCGACGACCGCGCAGAACCCGCTGGTCATGGCCTGCGAGATCGCGTTCGCCAACGGCGCGCCCTCGGTGGTGGTCGTGCAGGTGAACGACGTGTCCTCGCCGGGCACGCCGACTCGCCAGGAGTACCTCGACGCGCTCAACGCGACGACCAACACCGACGTGGTGACGGACGTTGTCGTGCTGACGACGGACCTCGCGGTGCAGACCGACCTCAAGGACCACGTCGAGAGCCAGTCGTCGCCGACCGAGAAGCACTACCGGCGCGGGTGGTTCGGCATGGCCCGGAACACCAACGTCGGCGACAAGGACACGGCGGACACGTACGTGTTCCGTGCGCGGCGGACGCTGCAGGTGGCCGCCGACTCGCCTGGACGCGGGCGGTACATCCTCGTCGCGCCGCCGCAGCTCTCGGGCGTTTCGCGCGACATCACCCTCGAGGACGGCACCACGCAGACGGTGAACCTCGACTCGACGTACCTCGCGGTCGCGCTCGCGGCGAAGAAGTCGTCGTTCACGTCGCCGGCCACGTCGCTCGCGCGAAAGACGATCACCGGCTTCAACATCGCTGACATCACCGCGCCGTGGCTGAAGGCGGAGCGCGGTCTCATGGCCGGTCAGGGCACGATGGTCGTGACCTTCGACGCGGGGCTCTTCAAGATCCTCGACCCGGTCACCACCGAGGTTGGAGGCGGCGGGCTCGCGGCCTTCGCGTACGAGTCGACCTCGTCGCAGAAGGACAACGTCACACGGAAGGTCGACCAGGCGCTCGACGCGAACATCGTCGGCATCGTGCCGACCGACCTCGCCGACTTCGTCATCGATATCAAGCTCATCATCGCCGCGGTCATCGGTGGTGAGATCGGCTCGTTCGCCATCGGGCCGTTCCGGAACAACGACAACACGGCGCGTGCGATCGACCTGACCACGGACCTCGACGTCCAGCAGTCGCCGAACGACCCGACCAAGTTCTTCTTCAAGTACTTTTTCAACCTGCGCTACCCGGCGCTTCGCCTCTTCGGCGAGTTCTCGGTGGACAACCCATTCTTCACGCCGGCCGCGGCGTAACAGGAGCTCCTGATGGTTGCCGTCGCCCCTCCGAACACCGTTGCTCAGCTCTCGCATGCGATGACCATTCGCGTGAACGGACAGACCGTCGGCGCGATCAACGAGTGGAACCCGCGCATGAACCAGACGGTGACCGAGCTCTACGAGTTCGGCGTCGTCACGCCGGGCGGCGGACCGGCGGGCACCACCGCGCAGTACTCGAAGCTCTCCGGCGAGCCCTTCGAGAAGGTGCCGGGCAACGTGTCGGGGATGCAGATCGACGTCCGACGTTACGACATCTACACGCTGCAGATGGAGCTCGCGTTCGGAACGCCGGACCTCCACATGCTCTCGAACCAGCGGAACGCGTTCAACGTCATCGAGAGCTGGCTCTCGGCGAACAACATCCGCAACTACTTCAACCACTACCAGGGGTGCTGGTTCTCGGACCTCGGACGGACGATCTCCGCGACGGGCGACCGGACCATCAACGTCAACGCCACCCTCCAGTACACGAGGAGGGATCGCGTTCCGGTCTGACCCCTCAACCACAACCTTTTCCGCGCCGGCGTCGTCGGCGTGAGGCTTTGGAGGCAGCTTGGTAGCCGTCCCGACAACACGCGCCCGTCTATCTCACGCGCTCACCATCCGCGCGCGCGGGCGCATCATCGGGGCGATTCACCAGTGGTCGCCGGCGCAGTCGCGCACGGTCGACACCGAGTTCGAGATCGAGCCGAACAGCTACGGGATGCCGGTCGACCTCGTCCCGCAGAGGGTCGAGCGTCGTGAGATCCGCATCGCGCGTTACGACACGTACCCCGAGATCATGGAGGAGGTCTTCGGCACCTCCGAGCTCATCGTGCTCGCCGACCAGTACCGTCCGTTTACCTTGCGGGAGGTGTGGCGCGGGCCGCCCATCACCGCGAACTTCACCAACCCGCTCGGCGGGCTGTCGGGGCTCTTGAACAGCGTCGGCGCCTCAGGGGCAGCAGGGACGGTCGACCGTGCGAACGCGACGGTGGGTGAGGCGGTGGGCGATTTCGCATCGACGACGGGCGGACAGGTCGCAGCCGCGCTCGTCGGCGCGCTCATCGCAGACACACGCGTGTACGAGTACTTCGGCTGCTACTTCACGGACGTCGGGCGAACGCTCGACGCCAAAGGTGACCGCGTCGTCTCCGTCGAGGCGACGCTTACTTGGCTCGGCCGGCGCCGGGTCGCTTGAGAGGATGTATGAAGACGCAACCCATCAACTGGCTCAACCCTCCCGCGGCCGAGGAGCATCCGCTCGTCAAGGACCTCGAGACGCAGATGTCGGGCGCGCAGATCCGGGACGTGACGACCATCTGCAGCCGCCGGTACGAGCTCGAAACGCTTTGGCCGTACGAAGAGGCCTGGGCCGATGGGTTCGTCGGCGGCGTCAACTTCTACCAGACCGGGCGTAACCGCCGCCTGCCGTACATCGCGGCGAGCTTGCGGGCGATCGACGGCGTTCCGGTCGAGGAGCTCTTCAAGCTGCCGGCGTCGACACCCGCGGAGATGAAGGAGCAGTTCGCGAAGAACCCAGAGCTCGTGGTGGCCTGGCGCCGCGAGCAGGTCCTGGCGCGCATGTCCGGCTCCAAGCCCTGGCTCGCGCCGGAGGTCGTCGCCGAGCTCTGGCTCTTTTACCAGGAGCTCGAGCAGCGCCGCCGCGGCGTGCTGGAGAAGATCGGCCCTTTATCGACGAGGGCGGACGATGGGCAGTCATCGCCTTCGTCCTTGCCCGCAAAGGCGTCCTGATCTCGGACCCGACGGTGCGCGAGATGACCGAAGCGCAGTGGCTCTTCGAGTACCGCGCGCTTCGAAAAAAGGAGGACGAGGAGCTCGAGATGCAGGTCGAAGCGTTCAAGACGGGTGCGCGCGTTCTTCGCGACACGCTCATCGGCGTGCTCGGACTCGATGCGTTCGTCACCGAAGCGGACCGAGCAAAGGCACCGAAGGACGCGCCGGTGTTCATGCCGGCCTCACTGCTGTTCTCGAACCATTGGCTCCTCAAGGCGCACATGGACGAGCAGAAGAAGGCCGAGGACACCGAACGCGCGTTGAAGGACGCCGCGTTCGAGGAGTTCTCGAAGAAGCTCGCGAAGGGCGAGATCGGGGACATGGACCCGCTGCTTCTCGGCAACCTGCCGTCGGGCGGGAACGTCACCGACTACTGGGCGCAGGAGTCGGCGAAGCAGATGCTTCGGATGCTCGGTGTGAAGCCACGCCCAGTGAACGCGCCGGCGGTTCCACACTTCAGCGGGCGGCCAAAGCGGGGCGTCGGTGTCGTGTCGCTCGAGGGCTCGGAGCGGCTCCTCCAGGAAGGGGCGGACTCGCTTCCGGTTCCGCTTGACCGGGTTGGGCCGGCGCCGATTCCGCTCCCGGAGGACACACGGCACGGCGTCCAGATCGTCGAGCTCGAGCCCGGCGTCTTCGGAGGCGACGAGTAACTCATGCCGATGGACATGGACCCACGGCAGCTCGAGTACGCGGTCAAGCTCGTCGAGCAGCTCTCGCGGAACGTAGACCGCTTGGCGCAGCTCGGCGGGCGTGTCGCTCAGCAGCTTGGAACGTCCATCGAGGACATCGTCGACCATGTCGACGAGCTCCGCGACGAGATCGATGACGCATCGGACGAGAGCGAACGGCGCGTCGTCGATACCTTCAAAGAGATCGAGCGCCGCTACGAGGACTTCCATCGGTACTCGACCACACGCATCCATCTCTTCGGCAGCGAGTGGGAGAAGACGCTCGATCGGCTCGAGAAGAAGTGGCAGGAGTACGGCCGCGAAGTCCAACGTCAGATGACCCGTGCGGCAGGAAGCGCGATGGGTGCGGCAGGAAGCGCGACGGGGCTGACGTCGGTCGCGGGCGGTCTCGCCTCGTTCAAGTCGCAGCTCTTCGCGGGCATGCCGTTCGGCATAGGCGGGTTGCTCGGCCTGGCGCTCTGGGGCCTCAAGCGCGAGGAGGAGTTCAACGCCGCCGCGCGTCGCTCGGTCTTCCAGCTCCAAGCTGCCGGTGGTGTCGCGCGCGACTACGTCCCCGAGCTCACCGCCCAGATCCGCACCATGTACGAGGCGTGGGGCTCGATGGGCGAGGAGATCGAGGCAACCCTTGCCGGCTTCGCGCAGTTCTCCATCGCGGAGGAAGCCTTCACCAGCACCGGTCTCGCGGCTGAAGGCTTCATGCAGAACATCACCGGCATCGCAACCGCCGTCGACCTGATGAATGCGGCCGCGCCTGGTACGACAGCCAAGCTCATCGGCGAAACAATGCTGAACGCGAGCGTCTCCGTCGAAGAAGCCGCCAACCAGGTCTTCTCGCTCGCTGGTGCACTCCGCGAAGCGAAGCTCAACTACGGACAGTTCGGGGCCGGCATCGTGCAGGCCACCTCGGCGCTGCGCATCCAGAACCAGTCGCTCGAAGACACCTCGAAACTGTTCCTCTCCCTTCAGAAGCGATTCGAGCTCCAAGGCATGTCGCGGCAGCGCGCGGCGCAGATGGCGATGACCGGCGTGCAGGCGGCGACGCAGGCGATCGGCGGGCTCCCGCAAGGCCTTCAAGGCGTCATCGCACAGCGACTCGCCGCGCAAGGCGCGGAGGGCTTCTCGGGGATGAAGGACCCGTTCGCGCTGATGGTGAAGATGCAGGAGGGCCTGAGCAAGGGCGGGCCCTTCGCGTCGATGGTGTTCGGCGAGCTTCGCAAGGTCGCGGAGAAGGCGGCGGGCACCTCCGGCACGGGTGAAGAGCGACGCATGCGGCAGATCGGGACGCTGCAGGCGCTCGGTATCCCGTCGTTCGAAGCGGCGCGCGCCATCATCGACGGTAAGGACGCGACTGAAAAGCTCCTCACGCCGGCAGAGGAGAACGCGAAGTTCACCAAAGACCTGTTCAAGTCGTTCGAGGAGTACTCGAAGCGCCAGTCCACCTTCGAGCGCGACATGCGGATCCTGCAGGACACGCTCGCGCAGATCGGCGGCGACATCCTCACGGTGCTCTCGTCGGAGCTCTCCGTTCTCGTCGAGCACTTCAAGATGTTCCCCACCGTCATGAAGGACATGCTCCACACGAAAACGTTCGGCGTGATGGGAACGAAGATGGGTGACCAGGACATCCAACGTCTCATGGCGCTCGGCGAGTTCAGCAATCGCGTAACCGACATCCAGCTCGACGCGTTCATCGCGATGGGACCGAAGTTCTCGAAGATCGTCGAGACGATGAAGGAGTCGACCGGCCGCGCGACGACGGGTCGTGTCTCGAGCTTGGCAGGTGCCTTCGAGGCGTACGAACGGCGCGCGCAGGAACTCCCGCCCGAAGCATTCTGGCCACCGGATAAAACGCGCGAAATGATCAAGAAGCTGAATGAGCCCGTCGCGGCGACGTCCGACGACGCGGCAGACGAGCTCGAGGCGGCCGCGTCCGCGCAAGAGATTGCGGCGCAGCGCACCAAGAACGCTGCTTCTATCATGCGGATGACGAAGGCCTGGAAAAAGGCCCAGCGCGAGCGGAGGGCGACGGAGTAATGGCACTCGGCAACTTCGTCTCGAACGGCCTCGGCGCCTCTTCCCCTTCCGGAGCGCAGGCCATGCTGCCGCCGCGCGCGGCGATGCTCTTCACCTCACGCATGCGCCAGCTCGCGGTGCGCGCGGCAGGCGAGCAGACCGAGGGTGGTGGTGAGATCGCGCTCGGAAAGGCCGCGTCTGACGCGCTCGCGTTCTTCGGCGGACAGAAGACCTTCATGCCGAGCATCGCGATGGCCGTGAACCCGAACTCGGTGAAGTTCGTCCAGCCGAAGCGCTTCAGCAAGAAGGACACGCGCGACGGCTCGGTCTTCTTCCACTTCACCAACAACAAGGGGCAGAACAACGATCTCCTCACGCTGCAGTTCGCCGGCAACACCGGCAACCTCGACCTGCGCGGCTCGCTCGGCGACCCGAACCAAGAGCCGTCGCAATCGCAGCAGGAGGTTACCAACGCCGCGTCAGGGCAGGGCGCAGGTTCAGACACCGGTGCGCTCTACAAGCTGCTCGTCTGGCACAACCTCTATCTCCTGACGCGCGAGCCGATGGTGCTCGGTGACGGCACCGAGAATCTCTTCTCGATCATGTACAGCTCGCCGTTGTTTCCGTCGCAGATTACGTTTCAAGGCTTCTTCACGCGCGTGCTCGAGTTCGAAGAGTCCGCCGAGAAGCCCAACTCGCGGAACTACACCTTCGAGTTTCAAGTCACCGCGACGACGCCGGACCTCGATGAGGTGCTGCGCGGTCTGACCGAGATCCTCGGCGCGCCGCCGTCGGTCGCGTCGTTCTCGAACCCGACTGAGGGCGCAACCTTCGTCAACCGCACGACAGGCCCCGCGGGTGACATCTCCAACTCGGAGGTGCCGTCCACATGACCACTGCAGGACAGGCACGCAACTTCTACCCGGCGCTTCGGGTGTTCGTGTTCGGGCAGGAGGTCACCGAAGACGTCCTCTCGTTGTCGGTCACGCTCAACGACTCCCGTGCGCCATCGACCGCCCAGATCGTGCTCGCGAACAAGGGGCGCACGTCCGGCGGCGACGGCGTCGAGGACCGTTACATCGTGACCGAGACGGACATCCTGGCGATGGCCGATGTTCCGCTCGACATCCGCTTGCCGGACCTCGACCCGGTCCTGAACGACTTCACCTCGCGTATCCTCGAGGTGCAGCAGAAGGCACGGGAGGCCGAGCACGCCGCGTCCCGCGACGCCTTCCTCCGCGAGTCGACTGCGCTTCAGGAGCAGCAGCTCGCGTTCCTCCGCCAGAAGAAGGACGAGATCATCGCCGAGACCGAATCGGTGACCAGCGAGCTCCGCCGGCAGATCCGCGCCAACTTCGCCGGCGCAATCCAGGACCCGGTGAAGGCAGGCATCCTGGCGACGAAGGTGGTCGAGACGACCTCGCTCGAGTCGACATTCCGCGGTGCGTCCGGGCCGGGTCCCGAGCTCGCTTCCATCATCTCCGAGCTCGCAGCGTACCGCGGCGACATGAAGCGCTACCCGATGCAGGTCGGCGACTGCATCTTCCACTCGAACGACCCGGTGCGGATCTTCCTACGCGACCCCCGCAACGCGAAGGTCTGGTACCACATGTTCTGCGGCTTCGTCTCCGACTGGGTGGATGACGTCGACGAGAACAACACCAAAACGGTGACGCTCCGCTGCGAGGACGTGCTGCGTCCGCTCCGCTACGCGCGCATCTCGACATCACCAGGTCTCACCGACATCGAAGCGGCGGCGACGGGGGTCGATCTGGTACTGCGGACTTTCTTCAACGACGACTTCTCCGGAATGACGCTCGTCGAGTTCGTGGCCTCGATGATCTTCGGCTTCACACGCGCGGGAACGCTCGAGCTCGCGCGGAGCAGCGGAAACGTCTTCGACGATTCCATCTCCGGCACGAGGACGGTCAAGCTCATCAACGCCCGTGGGGAGACGACACGCGCGAGCTTGCCTAAAGACGGCTGCGGACTTTGGTCCATCGACCGCTCGACTGTTTTCGTGCTTGCTTCGGAACTCACCGGCGGGAACCTCACCGACCTTGGCTCGACCTCGGTGTTCACGACGTCGATCGACAACCTCGCCGTGTACCAAGCGGTGGTCGACCACCAGGTGCGTGTCACCGACCTATCGTCGATGGCGCTCAAGGCAAACGGCGTCTCGCCCATCGACCCGACGTCGTTGGCGGACGAGTTTGGTGAAGTTCCTATCGAGAAGGTCATCACCGCGATCGGCGAGAATCCACAAATCTACCCAGTCGACGGCGGCCGTCTCATCATGCTCGCGCCGAGCACGTTGGGGTCAGGTTACAACGCCGGCGTCCTCTTTCAGGAGTTCAAGGGCGTCGAGCTCAAGACTACCTGGAAGACGCGGCTCGCGAAGCTCTTCGACGTCTTCGAGCGGCTCGAGTTCTCGTTCTACGCGTCGCCGCGCGGTGACCTCATCGCGGAGATGCCGCTTCATCATTTCGATCCGGAGGCGTTCGGCGAGGAACCGGTGACCTACCGGCAGATCGCCGAGGTGCTCGGCGACGCGCGGGCGAAGACGCTCTTCGATGAAGGTCACACGGTCGGGCCGTTCGCCGCTGACTATCACATCGCACGACGCGACACGATTCGCTGGCAACGCACGTTCTCGGACGAGCAGGTCCGCACCCTCATCACCTGCGAATGGTACAACGTGCTGCTCCTCGCAAGCGGACAGTACTCCAAGACCGCGGGTGAGACTCCTGCAAGGCGGCTTGCAGAAGCGCTCGTGCCGCAGTTCGGCGTGCGGATGGAGGAGGCTGAGCCGACCATCACCATCGGCGACCAGCGTGCAGCGGAGGTTTACTGCCAGATCCTCCTCAACCGCTTCAACGGCGACGCACGCACCGTGAACGTACAGGCGCTGCCGCAGCTCCGGCTGATGCCGAACCGACCCATCAAGTTCACCGAACGTGCCTTCATCGGCACGTGCCGCGAGGTCAACCACCAGATCACCTGGGGTGAGCGTGGCGAGATGTCGATGGACCTCAGAACGAATCACATCCGCGGTTGGGACGGCAGCCGCGACAAGAAGACGAACAAGCCTTTCTACGTGCATCTCGGCGGCTTCCGCGCGGACCCGCAAAACTACGCCATCGTTCTGCGCAGCCAGCAGCCTGAAGCAAGCTCGGCGAAGCTCTCGGCGCCGAAGCAAGGAACGGGGGAGTAACCGTGGTCTGGGACGACGAAGACCATCGGCACGGTACGCAGGAGGAGTGGCGATTCAAGTCCCGCACCTTCACCGGGCAGATCGTCGGCATCGACGAGGAAAACGGCAAGCTCACCGTGCAGCTTCTCGGCTCGCGCCAGAAGTACGACGTCGACGCGCCGACGTTCGGTCTCTCGGTGCGTGGAGTGAAGTCGTCGTGGATGCGGCACATGCCGCAGGTGAAGGACTACGTCGACCTGTCCTTCGGTCCCGACAACCGACCGAAGCTCCATCGCGTCACCGCGTGGAAGTTCCGCGCGGACAGCGGCGGCTGGGCGGAGATCGCCAAGGCAGCGGCCGCCAACGACGGAAACCTCGGGCTCGTCTGGCGGAAGCTGAAGCAGGGCGAGTTCGATTGTCGCTCGTCGGGTGGAGCCGGTTACTACTTCACCGCGGACGGACACGCCGTGGTCGAGGCAGGGCCGACCGCGATCGAGCTCGATAAGAATCGCTTCGAGTCGTTCGGCACCGCGGGCCTCTGGGTGCGGCGTGGCGACGGCGTCGAGCTCCGCTACGGCGAAGTGAAGCGGCTCCTCCCGGGGACGTTCGAGGAGACCAAGGTCGGGGTGCCTGGCCTCCCGCCGAACCCGACCGCGGCTGCGCCGAAGGAGTGGAGGCGTGTCCTCGCGTTCAAGACGCCGCCGCTCGGAACGCCGGTGCTCAACATCGAGATCGAGGAAGCGGGCGACGTGCGCGACGACCTCGGTGTGCCGGTGGTCGGTCCGTACGGGACGCCTCTTCGGTACCGCCGGCGCTTCTTCGACGCGAGCGGGGTCATCGAAGCGCTCAAGATCGAGGTCGACGCGCTCGGCAACACCAAAGTTACGCAGAACGCGATCGCCGTCCCGGGCGGGGTCGAAGTGGTGGGCGGTGCCGCATCGCCGCTCAAGACGTCGTTCCTCTCGCAGGAGCACAACGCAACGACGTCATACAAGGTTCAGGCGACCACGACCTGCGACATCGGTGGGACCGCGGGCGTGAATATCAACTCCGGCGGCACGGCCGATTCGGTCATGGTGCGCGGCACCGAGCTCGCCACGTACTTCGCCTCGAAGCTCTCCGTGCTCACTGCGTTTGGACCCTCTGGACCGGCGATCGTCCCGCTCGCACCGGGTGTCGAGCTCTCCTTACTCGGGAAGGTGAAGTGATGCCGCTCGACGTCGCCACGCTCACGACGGAGATCCTGAAGCTGACGGACAAGTCGCGGTCCGACTTCGTCGGCTTCCCGCTGGTGCTCACGCCGGCGAACGCGATCGACATCGTGGGCACCAACGACAAGGTGGCGACGAACTGGGCGAACGCGGCCGGCATCTTCTTCGCAACCATCGTCGTTCCGCCGGTGCTCCCGCCGGTGGTCGCTGCAGGCGTCGCGGCTTTCAAGGCGGCGATGTTCGCGCTCCTCGGACCGCCGGGCTCGCCGACTGCTGCGGCAGCGCTCGCGGCCGGCTTCACGGCGATGGCGGGGGTCATCGCAGCGGGCGCGGTGCCGCCGGTGGCGGTGCCACCGCCTGCGCCACTCGTCATTCCGATCGGACCGCCGACCGCCGATCCGCTTCCACCTGCAGCCAACATCGCGGCCGCCGTCTTCGCGTGGGCAAAGACGGGCCTCTACGGCGTGCCGCCGCAACCTCCGTCGATTCCGTGGAGCTGAGCGATGGCCCTCGAACCATGCGTCAAGGCCCTCCTGTGCCCTCTCGGCAACGCCGTGCTCGGTGCGTTGAAGGGCATCTTGTCGGCGCAGATCGCCTTCCTGCAGACGCAGGTCGCGGTCATCTCGGCGCAGCTCATCGCGCTCGAGGTGCAGCTCATTCCCATCGAGCTCGCGCGGGGGCTCGCGAACACCGCCATCGATGCGGTGCGGTCGGCCGGTAACCTCGTCCCGCTGTCCGTCATGTCGAACTGCCTCGGGCTCGGCGAGATGATGGTCGGGCTCAACAACTCGCTCGACGCCGCGACCGCGGGCGCGAACCGCATCCTCAACGAAGCCAACCGTTCTCTCTCGTTCAAGGCCGAGCTCGAAGCGTCAGTCGAGGAGATCAACGCGACGATCGACAAGCTGAACGAGCTCGTGGCCGCCATCGGGGAGTGCTCATGACGCAGACGTTCCAGGTCTCGAACGGCGACTGGGTGCTCGACAAGCGGACCGGGCGGCCGGTGCTCATCTCCGGGCGCACGAAGCTCCGGCAGGACATCCGCGAGCTCCTCAGCATCGAAACGCAGCCGAACGGCTTCGGCGCCGGCCTCGACGGGCTCATCGGCCAAGACGTCGACCCGGTCGGCTTCAAGACCGAGGTCCAGCGCTCCATCCGAAATGCGGTGCTGGCGATGCAGCGCCTCCAGGACCAGTTCCTCGCGTCGCGTCGTACGGCCTCCGAGCGCGTCGCAGCCATCTCCAAGCTCACGGTATCGGCGGTGAACCTCGGCGGCGGGACGACAAAGACGGGTTATTCGTTCCAGCTCACGGTGCGGCCGGTCGCCGGTGAAGCCATCGCCGTCGCGGGGACGGGGAGTTAGTCATGCCGATCGACAAGGTTTCGCAGGCCCAGTTCGCTTCCCAGATCATTGCGGGCATCAACGGCCGCGCACCGGACATCGACACCGCGTTCGGGCCGGTGCCGGACTCGGTCATCAACCCGCAGGCGGAGGTCTTCGAGGCGCAGAACGACCGCGTGCGCAAGCTGTCGTTGCTTCTGTCCCTTGCAAACGCGGAGGAGTTCGACGGCTTCGAGACGGACCTCGAGGGCATCGCTTTCAACGAAGGGATGACACGCAACCTCGGCTCGGTCTCGTCGACATCGTGTACCTTCTCACGTGCGGCCGCGCCGAGCTCGGACGCGTTCGTGCAGCGCGGCTTTCCCATCGGCTCGACGGAAGATGCGTCCTCGGGACAGACGATCACCTTCGTCACCTCGGAGGCGAAGACGCTCCCGGCGGCGACCGCCGCCTCGTTCTTCAACATCCAGACGCAGAAGTACGAGCTCGCGGTCCCGGTCATCTCCATCATCGAGGGCTCGGCGACGCGCGTCGGCGCGAACAAGCTGACCCGGCCGCTCCGGCCGCTCGGAAGCTTCGACTCGGTGACGAACCCGGTGGCGGCCTCGGGCGGCCGGAACAAGGAGACGAACAGCGAGCTCATCGAGCGGTACCTCCTCGGGATCATCGGCCGTCAGCTCGGCGTCGCAGCTGGCATCGACCGGCTCGCGCGCTCGGACTTCCCGGACGTGCTCGGGCTGAAGGTGGTCTACGGTACGAACCCCTTGCTGGTACGCGCAGCGACGGACGCCGGCGCCGTCGACGCGTGGATCAAGGGCTCGGCGGCCGTCCAGACGTCCGAGAACGAGACGTACCTCGGTGTGGGGCAGCTCCTCGCCGTCTCGACGCCGCCGCTCGTCTCGGTGGTGACGGTGCAGAGCGGCGCCAGCACGTACATCGAGGGGACCGACTACGAGGTGGTCTCAGACTCCTCTGGCGTCGGTCGTTCGGTGCGTGAAGCGGCAGGCGTTCGGTTCCTGCCGACGGCGACGACGCCGCTGCCTGCGGTCGGCGCCGCGGTGACCATCACGTATACGTTCGACAACCTGATCCGCGCGCTGCAGTCGGGGTTCGAGACCGACGAGACGCTCGAGCTCGGACGGGACCTTCTGTTTCGGCGCGGCCTCGAGGCGGCGCTCGTTCACACGGCGCGGCTGCGCGTGCAGGCCGGCTTCAACGCGACGACGGTGCAGAACGCAGTGGTCGCCGCGGTCATCGACTTCATCGACAACCTGAACCTCGGCGACGACGTCGAGAACTCGGACATCCAAGGCGTGGTGCGCGCGATCAGCGGCGTCGACAACTACATCATCGACCGGCTCACCCGGACGACGGTGCTCACCGGGATCTCGGACGTCGCCATCGCGGACAACGAGTACCCGACGCTCTCATCGGCGAACTACACAGTGACGCTGATCTAGGAGGAGGACATGAGCGACATCGAAACCCATAGCCAGACGTGCGACGGCGAGTTCGTGGTGAGTCACGAAGACGCAGGTCTCGAGGACGGCAACCCCATCCACACGGAGTGCTTCCAGTGCGCGACGTGCGGCTCTTGCTTCATTTACAAGCGGCCCGGTCCGGTGCCGGAGGGAGGTGGATCGTAAGTGGCCACCCAGATCACCTTCACCAACGACGTCGGCGAGGTCTCAACAGCCTCGAACCTCGACGGCACCATTCGCTGGCACGTCTACGAGCGGACCGTGAACGGGCTCCGCTCCGTGTACTTGCAGCGCGAGCTCGCCGGCGTTCTTCAGCCGGAGGTGAAGCTGATCATCGAAGGCGACACGCCTGAAGTGTACTTCGCGGAGGACCTCGGAGGCGCCGGCGTCCACCAGTGGGTCATCTTCTATCACTTCCACGAGCAGCTCTGGATGCTGCGGTACACCGAGAACGAAGCTCCGGTCACCATCGCCATCCAAACCTTGGACCTCTTCCACAACGCGCTGCGTACGCTGCCGAGCGCGGAGGTCCCACGAACAGACGCACCGACCATCGCCGACCGCCAGGCCGAGTTCTTCGGCGCCATCGCGCCGCAGGACGTGTACAACGGCCCGCTCCCGCCGAGCTCCGTCGCCGTCGCGGCGTCACCAAACCCCGGCATGTTTCGCGTGCGCTGGCGTGCGCGTGCGTCGACGCAGACCTCCGGCAACGCCGACTTTTTCAGCGACCCCATGAAGCACTTCATCGCCGGCTTCAACGTGTACCGCCGGAATCCGGACGCGTCGATCCAGAAGCTGAACGGCGTGCTGGTGCCGTTTGCGGGGCTCGACCCGACGCTCTACGAGTTCGAGACGCCGGCTGCGCCAGGCACGTACTTCGTTTCGCAAGTCAACTTTCGCGGGCCGCTCATGACGGACTTGGTCGAGGGACGCGTTGGCGTGCGCGACCTGATTCGCACCGACGGTGACGACATGCCAGATGTTATCCGTTCGGTCGTCGGCGCAGGACCAGGTGAAGGAAAGCGACGCGAAGACTTCGAGATCCTCTTCAACAACCTCGCGCCGATCTTCCTCGGTGCGCAGTTCGACCCATTCAATAGTCACGGACCGGGCGAAGGGTTCAACAGCAACGCGGCGATCGGTTTCGACTACGACACCTTCTTCATCGACATCGCGACGGATCCCTTCAACGGTCACGGACCCGGCGAGGGATTCCAGTCGCGCGTCGTACAGACGGGCTTCGGGACCATCATCATCGGAGGATGACGTGCACGGCAGTGAAGACATCGTTCCCAAGATTCGCGGCATGTTCCGCCTGCGACTCGTCGATCCGAAGCTGCAGGAGCAGATCCGCGCGCGCCATCCCGAGTTCGTTCGAAGCCAGCAGGTCTACGAACAGATCGTCGCCGCCTGCGCGAAGTATGATTCAGGCTGGCAAAAAAACATCGTCACCGACATCACCCGGCGGCTGCTCATCACCTCGACGTTCTCGGCCGGAGCTCTGTTTATCCACGAATCGGTCGCGCCAGCAACCGTGCGTCGCTCGGCACTTGGGATGATCTACCCGAACCAGACGCCGTCGCAGGTACGCACGCCTGACAGCTCATCGTTCGATCTGACGCTCCAGCTTCAGACACGCACCGTGCAGTTCCCGCCACCGTCGGCGACAGGTACCGGTGATACGATTACTGCCGGCTCGCCGGCGACGCTCACGGATGCAGCGGGTCTCTTCTCGAAGGGATTCGTCGGCAACAACCTCGTCATCACCGGCGCGTCGAACGCGGCCAACAACGGCACTTTTCCGATCGTCGCGTTCATCTCGCCGACGCAGATCCAGTACACGAACGCGGCCGCGGTGACCGAGACGACGTCGTTCACCTGGTCGGCCGGCGTGACCCGGCTGATCAACACCGTCGGCGTCTGCTCTACCACTGCGCTCAACACGGTGCAGGGACATCTCCAGGATGTGTTCGCGTACGTGAAGCTGACTTCGACGGCGGTGCAGACGGGCATCCTCGCCGCGGATCTTCAGTATCGGGTCTCGTTCGCCATCGATTGAGGTGCAAGATGAAGGGTTATCTGTCTGTCAAAGTGAATGGTGAAGAGGTCGTCTCGTACAAGGGCAACGATCTTCATCGCTACGAGGTCGACCGCGCCTTTCGCCTCATGGCATCGGTTCAGTGGCCGGGCAGCCTTGGTATACGCGCCGACTTGTTACTGCGCGGGGACCATCCACCACCGTCCGCGACGACGCGGATGGGCCAGATCGATTACATGAACGGGGAGATTACGGGATCGACAGGCGGTGCGGCCCTCTCGTCGACAGGCGAGATCATGCGTTTTCGATACAAGGCGTCCCGTCTCAACAATGCGCCTGCATCACCGAACCAAAAAGCGTTCGCAATCAATCGTATCCGCGCGCAGCACATCAGCACCAACCCAAGCCCGAACGGCGTGGTCTCGGCGGTCGACATCAACCTCAACCAGATCGGGAACGTCTTCGCGCACCCGACGGGTCGCCGCGCTTTCTTCAACGAGACGGCGATCGTCGCGACGGGTGTCGGCGTGCTGACGCCGGGCGGTCCGGCGGTGTTCGCGCCAGGCGAAGAAGGCGCGTACATTTTCGACGTCCGCATCAAGACGAGCGGCGACGCGACGTCCGCGCGGTACCTGTTCCGTCGACGACCGTACAACATCGGCAGCTACGAGCCAGGTGCCGGCGCAGCAGACAGCCTCGTCTCTGCTGCAGCTGACACGCCCGCGACGCGGATGTCGGTCTCCAACGGCTCACGCGCTACCGTCAGTCTCGCGAACCTCATCCCGAACCAGCCTAGCCCAACACCTTCGACGCTGCCGTACGACGCAGACTATCCGACGGCCGCAGCGGCGGCGGACGTGGTCGCCGCGGGCATGGCCTTCGACGGGCTCAAGAACGGGCGCTTCTGGTGGGCGACCACGAACATCGTTGGTAACTCGAACGCGAACGCGATCCAAGGACGCTCGATCTGGTCGTGGCGCCGCTACACCGGCGAAGAATGGAAGCGCGAGGACACGACGCTCACCGGCTTCCCAGTCATCGGTTCGACGGTGCAGTACCGCGACGTCAAGACCACGCGCGGCGGTTTCGTCCTCATTGCGATGGATGGAAACGACCAACAGAACTCGACGGGCGCGACCGACGGCGGGCTCCTCATCATCAACCCGACGACGTCGACGGTCATCCAGGTGCTCGGTGCGGCGGCCGGCGGCATTTACACGCTCGGTGGGCTCTCCGAGAACAACTGCCTCGGCATCGCGGTCGACAAGAGCGAGCTCCACTCCGGCGCGGGCTTCGATCGCGTGTGGGTGCTCCATCGGACGGGCCTCACCTTCTTCGACATCAACATCGCGACTGGAGCGGTTGGCGCGCGCTCAACAGTGCAAAACGCTGGCGGTACCTTCAACACACTCGCGGCGGGTTCCCAGCGCGGCCTCGGCGGCTGGACTCCGTCGGGTATTGGTGCCGCGCAGAACATGAACAACGTCCTCATCGACGTCGACTCGAACGGGGACGTGTACTGGATCTCGGCGCCGTTGGCGGCTGGTATCCATCGTCTGAACCGCGTGCTCGGCGTCGTCGCGCACACGCACGCGTTCTACTCGCTCGACTCAGCCGCGGAGGGTGGGTCGCTCGGCTTCTGCACCATCGGCAACGACGTCACGGGTGCTGTAGGGCGTGAGGTCTCGGGGCTGCTCGTGCATCGGCGCGATGCTGTCGATCCGCAGGCAGACGACCTGTGGCTCTCGACAGGGTACGGAAGCAACTCGTCGGCGCGTTTCGTGGTGCGCATCCCCGTGGACCGCTTTGTCGCCGGCAACGACCCAGGCGTCGGCTACGCAGGGACGCAGTTCACGACCTCGGCGACGAACCAGGCGACCGTCATCTCGGTCGCGCCGGATGGATCGGTCGTGGTCACCACGACCTCGACGGACACGCACGGCCTCCTCGAGTCGCTCGGTCGCAAGATCGCGGCCTCGGGGACGCTCTCGGCGATCACCGCGGGCGGGCTCATTACTGCGACGACCGGCATCTTCACCTCGGGGCACGTCGGTCGCGGCATCCAGATCGAGGACTTCGCGAACGCGGCGAACAACGGCTTCTTCAAGATCACCGCGTTCACTTCGTCGACGCAGGTTACGGTCGACAACCCGTCCGCGGTCGGTGAAGCGGGCGCAACCGCGGGCTGCGCGATCCAGGACTTCGACAGCGACCCGACGCTCGCGGGGACAGGTCAAGGGACGCAGACGACGGGAAACTTCCACTACAACCCTTGGAACATGTTCGCCGACGACTCGGGCATCGTGTGGTCGTGGGTCCCGCGCATCTTGGGCAACGTCTCGAAGCTCGCCATCCACTACATGCCGATCTCGTATCAGTGGTCGGGCGCGGCATGGTACCGCTCCATCTTCCCGACGCTCGCAACGGGGCGACACAAGGTCGCGCACACCGGCGCGGAAGCGCTGACGGGCGGAGTAACCGCCGCGTTCGGAAACGGCGGCGGCGGCCCGAACATCTTCGTCGCGAACGAGTACTACACCTTCTCGGTCGCGAAGGGTCTGGTGAAGGACGCGACGCAGGAGGTGACCTGGTCGTACGACATCTTCTCGGAGAAGACGGAGCTCGTCGCCGGCGCGGAGGCACTCACCAACAAGACCTGCGTCGACTCTTCGGTGCGCGGCGGCTTCATCAACGTCGGCTCGCTCGCTTCGGTGCTCACACAGGACCCGTTCACACCGCTCACCGCGACGCAGCGGCTTCAGCTCGGACATCATCAGCGGCGGATTGCCCTCGACGGCACGAACAACACACTGGCCATTGGACCGCTGTCCGGCAACATCACCACCGTCAACGGCTGGCAGTTGGCGATCGACATCGGTTCGGACGTCGTGGCCTCGCGGGTTCTGTTCGCGTTCTCCGGCTACAACACCCTCGCCTGGGATGAGACCCAGATCGAGCTCTACTCTTCGACGGCCGCAGCAGGCTCAGCTTCGTGGACGCTCCGGCACACGTTCCGTACCGACCAGGACCATCCGTACTTCAATCTGCGTCCGGATGCGTTTCATAACGTCGCGGGCGGATCGAACTTCAGCACCGGTTGCGTCGAGCTCGAGGTCGACCTCGACAACCAGTTCGCGCCGGCGAACGGAAGCGGCGACCAGATCGCGGCACCAGCCAACAACGGCCACCAGGTGCTGACGGATGCGGCCGGGCTCTTCACGCAAGCGATGACCGGACGCTCGATCATCATCGCTGGCGGCAACGCCGCAAACAACGGTCGCTTCACGGTGACGCGGTTCATCTCGAACACGCAGATCGAGTACCGCAACCCGACCGGCGTCGCCGAAGCGCTCTTTGCTGGAACGTGGACGTTCGAGTCGAACACAGCCGCGCGCTACTGGAAGATCGCGGTGCGGTCGTTCGGCACCTCGAGCGCGACGGACGGCCATATGGTTGGGGTCGCAGCGTTCGATTCGAGCGGCGTCCCGCTCGGGATGACGAACTCGAAGTACCTCCTCACGTCGCCGGACGTGGACTACCTCGCGAACTACGTCCTGCGCGGCGTGTTCGTGCAGGACGAAGGCACAGGCGGGACGGCGGCGCGTGGACCCGGCAACAACCAAGTCACGCTCACCGCTGATTCGTTCACGGGTGTAGCAGCGAATGACTTCTTCCGTCTGAAGATGGCCGGTGTCGGCAACGGCACGACTGACAGCATCTCGGCGCCGAACTACGACGGAGAGCAAACGCTGACCATCGGGGCGGCGGCGTTCATCGCGGCGCAGGTCGGTGGGACGGTCATCGTCCAGGGCGCGACGAATCCGCTCAACAACGGCGCCTTCCGGATCGTGGCGGTGCCCTCGGCGACGACGGTGCGGTACCAGAACTCGACCGGCGTCGCGCAGGCCTCGTACGGCGGGTCGTGGGACATCACCGCGCAGGAGCGGAGGGTGTCGACGGTCGACTCGGCCACCCAGATCACCGTGGCATCGAACTTCGACGCCGCGTTCACGGCGCAGGACTGGGAGGTGGTGCGGAACGCCGACGTTCGACCGCGCGACAACGAAGGCGGCTCGGAGCAGAACGCGCGCCTTCCGTCGATCGCGGGTGAGGTCTTCATCTGCCCGGTAACGGGCCACATCTTCTACCACGCCGATGACGTGGCCGCAGCGCGGACGTTCCGCGTGCTCCGCTACGTTAAGGTGAAGAGGAGCCCGTAATGGTTCTCGGTCCGACGCTCGTGGGCATCAGCCAGTGGTACGAGGAGGTGGTCGGCTTCAAGATCGGGAGCACGCACCACGTGCTCGCGGTGAAGCGTCCGGTCATGGGTGGCCAGCGCGAGCTGGAGACCTTCACGCTGGCCGAAGCGCTGGCGGGCGGGCCGTTCTACTTCAACATCCGGCCACGCCGGATCGAGCTCCTCCAGTTCGACCCGGCGTTTGTGTCCGGCTTCGTCGTCACCGGCAATACGGTGCGGTTATATTCGAATCCGAGCTCGGCCTCGGGTTTGCGGGCGATCCGTCGAAATGAGTTCGACATCGTCGGTACGCTACCGTCTTCGGGACTGACCGTGGAGCTCTTCACGGGCATCGACCCGTTCGTCATCGACGTCCGGTCTCTCGCGCAGCCGAACCGGCTCTACCTCATCTACGCGACGGTGCTGACCGCGGTGATCGGCTTCCGGGAGTCGGTGAACACAGGACTCACATGGTCGGCGGAGCAGACGTTCGACCAAGCGACGCCGCCCGTCTACCGCGTGGAGGCGAACATCCTCGACCCGCTCGGCATCCGCGAGTCGATCCAGGTTCTTCATCGGAGGGTTGGTGGCTGAGCTCTTCGTCAACGGCGCGAGGGGGCGCCTGAACGTGGGCATCAGCGCGGGCGCGCTGTCGCTGACATTGCGGAGCGGGCAAGGCGCGCTGTTCCCGACGTTCGGCGCCGGCGACTTTGCGTCGCAGTTGACGCTCCTTGGAAGCTTCAACGCGCGGGCGGCGCTCGTGTACCCGGTCCGCTGGAACACGATCGACGACGCGGACGTGCACGACCTTCAGAACGCAACGGACATCGAAGACATGTACGCGGCGGCGGTTTCGGCTGTGCGGGCGGCGCTCGACTCGGGGACGGCGCTCAAGGACCAGGTCCGCGCGGCAACGACGCGTGCGGCTCTCGATGCCGTGGTGGATGGGCGGTAGTCATGGTCGCGGGCGGTCCAGGCCCGAACGCGTGGCTCACCAGCTTCACGCTCACGGCGCCGCCGATCCGCGAGCGCGACACGATCCGCGGCGGCCTGTTCCTCGTCTTCGCGGCGCCGGACTCGCTCGTCGACACCACGCGCGACCGGTCGCTTCTGTCGACGTCGCTGCCGGCGGGATGGAACTCGCTCACCTCGGGCTCGGGTGGAGTGCGGCCGACGCTCGCAGGGCTCGAGCTCGACACCGGGGTGACGGCAGGGTCTGTCGCCGGCCTCGAGAGCACGGACGCGTATCTGCGGTTTGATATCGCGGTGGACGTCGAGCTCGTCCACCCGACCGGCGCGACCTCGTCGGCGGTCGACCTTGCGGTGCTCGAGGCACGGACGGGGTCGGGGGCCATCGCGCGGGTGAGGCTGCGGAGAGGTTGGGGGACGAACCCGGCGCTCACGGTCGGCTTCGGCGACATGGTGCCGGTTACCGGCCCGGTGCTCACCGGGGGCATCGTCGATGCGGGCGCACGCGAGCTCTACACGCTTCGCATCGTCCGGCACGAGGAGTACGTCTGGGGCTTCCTCGGCGTGCGGAGCTCGGACGGGACGACGTACACGTCGCTGACCAAGGTCCTCGACTTCACCCAGTTTCCGACCGACACCGGGCTCGTTCGCTTCTACGTCTCGAACCCGGGTTACTCAGCGCGGGTGCGCTCGCGGTTCACGAACTACACGGTGCGGTCGCACGCGCGGGTCGGCAAGCGGCTCCTCGACAACAAGGTCGATGTCTCCCGCCGGCGTCTCGCGGGCAACGTGCCGGCCGCGACGGTGCAGGAGCTCGGACGGCACGACATCCACCTGTTCGGACTCTTCGGCGAGGTCTCGTTCCCGAACGGCTTCGAGTACGTCCTGCCACCGCCAAAGACGGTCGGCCGGGAGTCGGCGCGGACGCTCTTCACGGTGCAGGACCCGATCCTGAAGGACGGTGCATAATGCCAACAGGACTCTTCGACTTCGGACGTCAGGCGTTCTTGGACGCGGACATCGATTGGTCCGCGGACACGATCCGCGTCGTCTTCATCGACACCGCGCTCTACACGGTGAGCCTCGCGACGGACCAGTTCCTGTCCTCGGTTCCGGTCGGCGCACGCGTCGGGACACCGCAGGCGCTCGTCGGCAAGACCTCGACTATCGGCATCGCCGACGCGGACGACGTGGTCTTCGTTTCGCTCGCCGGCGCGTCGTGTGAGGCGCTGCTCCTGTACAAGGACACGGGCGTCGACGCGACGTCGCGACTCATCTGGTACTGCGACACGGGCGTGGGCCTGCCGTTTCAGCCGGGCGGCACCAACGTCACCATTACCTGGCCTGCGCTGGGGATCTTCAAGCTATGAAGACGAAGAACAACGAAGAGCTCGACACGATGACGCTCGAGGAGCTCGCTGCCTATGGCGCCGAGGTAACCGGCGCGCGGGATGCGGCGAAGGCGGCAGGCGACGGCGAGGCGCGTACAAGGCTGCGCGAGCACCAGCTCGAGGTCAATCAACGGATCGCGGCACGTACGGGAGAGAGAAACCGAGCGTTGCCGGAAACAGCGCGGATGACAGTGATTCGTCCGCGCGGAGGAGCGTAACTCGGGTTACGCAAGGAGGAAGCAATGGCAAGATGGTCAAGCAAGCTGTCGAAGGGTGCGGCGAACGTCCGCGCGATCGGCAACATCACCGCTGCGGCGGCGAATATGCGGCGAGCGAAGGTCTACGACCTGATGTTCGGCTGCAACGCCGCGCCGGCGGACAATGCGTTCATCTACCAGGCCATCCGCACCACGACGGTGGGGACGGGCTCGGCGGTGACGCCGGTGTCGCTCGATACCGCGGATGCGGCGCTGTCGGCGGGGGCTACGGTGGTCACGGACACGATCACCGCGGACCCTACGTTCTCCGGCGTCGCGATGCTCAACGTGCCCTTGAACCAGCGTGCGTCGATGCGCTGGGTCGCGGCTCCGGGAGGCGAGCTCGTCATCCCGGCCACCGCGAACAACGGCATCGCGCTGGCGATCTCGGCGTCGTCCACGACGACGTTCGAGGGGTCGGCGACTTACGAGGAGTTGTAGAACGTAACGTGGAGCGCCGAAGTTTGTCAGGGTCGTCGATATGCCGGGTTCCATTCGAGCGAAGGCTCGAGTGGTGCGGTGTGTCTGGACGGCTTCGGCGCTCCACGGCGATTCAGCTCATGGAGGCGGTCAACGATTACTCGACGCTCTTGCCACGCACCGGAACCCAGACGCGAACCTGGACTTACGACGGTTTGAACGTACGCGAGGCCGAGCGCGACATGTTCTCGCTTTACGATACAATGAGGCGCGATTGCTTTGAGGAACACTCGCTGAGGTTGGGCGCTGGAGAGGCACCACGCCCAAACGAATTTGCAGTGCTTTCGGGGCGCCGAGCCCTGCTGAATATGGCCGCCGAAACGCGCCTGAAGAAGCGCGAGAACTTCACGGTTTGTGTTGGCGATCTTGACGACCATCTTGAAGCCGAGGATGAGCTTGTTCGAGGAGGCGCGCCGGCGTCTCTTTGTATAGATTGCAGAAACGGTGCCCTCGCCGTCGAAGAAACCGGCGGCGTACCTGGAGTCGATCATGGTTCGTAAGCCTCAAGGTAACCTGACGATTACCTACCCGGACAGGACCGAAGAATACGATACACTGCTGTGTGCGCATTGTTCAACTGTTATCGTGGTGAAAGGCAAAGACGTCTCCGAGCTCGGAGGCTTCTGCAGGCAGTGCATGCGGCAGCTTTGCAACAAGAAGAAGTGCAACGAGAGCTGCGCGCCGTTCGAAAAGCAGCTCGAACGCTGGGAACGGCGCGCAGCTCTGTTGCGGAGAGTTACAGGGAGTGACTGATGGCGCTCGGTGACGGCGACCTTCTCGAGTATCAGGTCCAGCAGCCCGATCCGGTCTTCGCGACCGGGATGACGGCGGCCCTGATGGTCGGCGCGTTCTTCGCGCCCGAGGAGGTTACGCCTGTCCTGCCGCCGGTGGTCGAGGTTCCCGCGATCGCGCCGGCGCGGACCGAGGGCGCGGTCGTCTACGGCCAGGACGAGACACGCTGGGGCGTCGATGACGGCGAACCGCCGTGGGTCGCGCTCTTCCCCGACGTCTTGCCGGGGCGCGCGGCGCCGAGACCTGTCGACGAAGGCTGGTTCGCGTACGGGCAGGACGCCTCCCAGTGGGGCGTCGACAACGGAGAGCCGCAGCGGATCGTCTACGCAGACGCTGCGCCGGGACCGGTTCCGCTCCCCGTCGAAGCGCTCACCTCGATGGCCTACGGCGAGGCGCTCGACCAGTGGGGCATCGACGACCACGAGACCCCCGACCGCATCGAATGGCTGGACTTCCCGGGGCGCGCCGCACCTCACGCGGTCGACGAGCTCTCAGCCTACGCCTACGGCGAGAACCAGGCGGGGTGGGGCGTCGACGATGGAGAACCGCCGCTCGCGTTCTTCCCGGACTTCCCAGGGCGCGCCGCGCCGCCGCTGCCGGTCGACGCGCTGACGTCGTACGCGTACGTGCCTGCGCTCGCGTCGTGGGGCATCGACGACGGCGAGCCGCCCAACAACGTCGAGTACCCGGACCGTGTGCCGGGTCCTGTCCCGCTGCCGGTGGGGACGCTGACATCGTACGGCTACGGTCAGAACGCGGCGGGGTGGGGGACGGACAGCGGCGAGCCGCCGCTGGCGTTCTATCCAGACCTTCAGCCGGGCCGTCGGCTGCCCGAGCCGGTTCGGGAGGGCGCGTTCGCTTATGGGCAGGCTGCGGACCGCTGGGGCCTCGACAAGGGCGAGACGCCGGACAAGACGGACTGGCCCGACTTCCCGGGCCGTGCTCGACCGGTGCCGACCGCGCTGCGGACGGAGTACGACTACGTGCCGGCGATCCGGCAGTGGGGTCTGCCAGCACCGCCGTGGGTCGTGTACCCGGACCGCGCTCCGGGGCGTCGGCCGTTGCCGGTCTCGGCGCTCACCTCGTACGCGTACGGAGAGGCATCGGGGACCTGGGGGCTCGACGGCGGCAAGATCCCGTGGCTCCCGACGTACCCGGACTTCGCGCGCGGGAAGAAGCCGCTGCCGCCGCCGGAGTGGATCTCGCCGGACGTCGTTCCGCGCATCACCGTCTTCCCGATCTTCACGCCGTCGGAGGAGTCGAGCGGCGTTCCGACCATCCAGAACTTCGGCGAGCTGCGGCTTTTGGCCGGCTCGAGCGGCCCGCTCGAGGGCGGCACCGACGTCCAGCTCGCTGGCGCGGTCGTCGACATGTCGCCCTGCTCGGATGACTTCTCGGACGGCGTCTTGAACCCGCTCCTGTGGACGGCGGTGGTGGTGGGGACCGGGGCGGTGGTCGAGCTCGGCTCCGCGCGCGCGGTCCGCCTCGACAGCGGGACGACCGCGGGCTCCTCGGCGGCGATCCGCTCCGTCGACACGGTCACCGGCGTCGACGTCGAGGTGACCATGGTGCCGGACACGGTGTCTCTGCCGGTCGGCGGCGTCGTGCGTGCAGCGTCGCTCGGGCTTCGGGTGGATGCCTCAAACGAGTTCCGGCTCGACCTCGAGGTGTCGCCGACGACCATCGAGCTTCGCATCGTCGAGCACCTGAGCGGGTTCTTGGTGGTGAACCAGACGGTGACCGTCGGCGCAGGGACGCCGGGCCCCGTGACGCTGCGTCTCCTGCGTTCGGGTGGGCGTGTCATCGCGCGTCTCAACGACCAGACGGTGGCCGACGCCGTGTTCGTTCCGACCGCGGCTGCGTTCGAGTTCCTCGTCTCGAACGACCCGGTGAACGCTTCGCGGGCGCGCTCGCGGGTCACGCTCTACACGCGTAACCCGGCTGTTACCTTCGGCGGTGTTCCGGCGCTCGCGTTCCTGCTCAAGTCGGAGGGGACGATCATCGTCGAGGCGCCGCGGATGCAGCTTCCTGGCGCGGTCGATGTTACGGTCGCGGGGTGTTCGTTCTCGGAGACCCTTGCCAACGGCTTCACCTACGTGCTCGGAGATAAGAAGGTCATCGGCAGGACTGCCGCGAGCACCCTCGTCGTGCTGAACGACCCGGCCTTGAAGGAGAGTTAGATGGCGAACCGCTACGACGAGCTCATCTCGAAGTTTCCGCGCGGGTCCTTCTACGACTCAGTCGGCAACATCATCCCGTACCGCGGGTCGCAGCCCTACGAGCTCCTCTTCTCACCGGTCACCGCGTCGCGAACGTTCGGCGTCTTCGTCAACGGTAAGTTCCAGGGCGAAGTTACCTCCGACGCGAACGGACGCGCGCTGGTTACGGTGATCCTCGAGCAGGGACGGCAGGACATCGTCCTCATCGACAAGGAGACGCAGACACAGTTCCCCGCGTTCGTCGACGTGCGGGTCTCGGCGACGGCGGCCGCAGCGCACGCGGACGTCTTCAACAGCATCGACGTCTCGATCGACGACATCCAGAGCGCGATGTCGCTCGAGACGGCGTCGTCCCGCTTCATCGAGGACATCTACGGCCGGCAGGTGCGGCAGCCGAACGACCTCGGAGGCTGGCTCACCGACACGTATCGGCGGCTCCTCCGTCGTTTGCGGCAGGCGTTTCGCGTCTACGCAGCGAAGCTGCTCGGGGTTCGGCAGACGGTCTCGGCGTTCACGTCGGCGCTGCCGCTGCGTGTTCCGCGGCTATGGCGGGCGAACTGGGTGCTCGGCCAGCAGCTCATGGGGAACGGCGACCTCCAGGCGCATACGCGGCTCACGGCATCAGCGCTCACCAACCTGAACCTCACCGGCACCGGGCGCGCGCAGGCGTATGTGCACGCGGCGTTCGGTGGCGTCCCGACCATCTTTCCCGGGCCGTTCGCGTCGCCAGCCGTCTTCACCGGTGCAACTATCTCGGCGCCGGACCTCTCCGGCAATCAGCTCCTGATCCACACGAACCAGAACTCGAACTTCACCTCGGCGCTCGTCGGACAGAACATCGAGATCGCCGGCGCGGTGAACTCGGTGAACAACGGCACCTTCCCCGTCGTGGAGGTGCTCGCACCGAACAAGCTCCGCTATCTCAACGCTGTCGGCGTCGACGAGCCCGGCTTCAGCGGAACGTACACCATCCGCGCGTTCGCGCAGCCGCTCACGGTGACCTTCTCGGCCGCGTGGAACGGCGGCTCGGTGGTGGTGACTGGAACGGACGCGCTCGCGAACAGCATCGTGGAGACGCTCGCGCCGACGGGTGGTCCGCTCCCGGAGACCGTCGTGGGGCTCCTCGGCTTCGCGACGGTCACCGGCGCGACGAAGGGCGCAGGTGCGGCGGGGACCGCGTCGATCGGCCTTGCGACGTCGCGGTTTCTCTCGGTCGTCGAGTTCGGCGGCGGCAACGACCCGGTCGTGCGTTCGCTCGAGTACCTCACCGGACCGGATCGGTTGAGATGGGCGACTTCTGGACCGACCGTCGCGATCCCAACCTCGGGGCGTTACACGATGCGCGACGTGGACATCCAGGCGCAGTGGTTCTCGCTCGTGTTCGAGCCGGGCGGCGGCTTCGTCGTCGGTGATGAGCACTTCCTGGCCCTCGAGCTCGACGGGAAGGGTGTCGTCATCATCGACCTCGCAAACGCGAGCTTCGCGGGCGGGCCTTCGCCGCGGACCGCAGCGCAAGTCGCCACCTCGATCAACCGGTATCTTCGTCGCGACACGCGCTACGGTGCGGTGAAGGCAACCGGGACGATCACCTGCATCGACGCGGCGCTCATCAACCCTGGCGAGACGGTGACCATCGGTGACGGCGTTTCGCCAAACGACTCGGCGCCGGTCGCAGTGGTATTTCGCTTCCGGAAGTCGTCTACGGACGGGCTCGGGGTCGTGCTCCGAACGGACATTGATCTCGTCGACAGCACGCCATCGGCGTCGTCGGTGGCTGGAATTACGCGAACCGCGATCAACGGACTCGGCGGCGACTTTCGTGTGACGGCTGGTTTTACAGGAAACCCGTCGGTGGTGGTCACGCTCGAAAACGACTTCGGTGGTACGCAGGGCAACATCGTCATCACCGACACGGTGGCGAACGTCGGCTTCATCGTCTCAGGCATGAGCGGCGGCGTGAACGGCGGCTACGACAACACCGCGACGGCGCTCCTGTCGTTGAACAGCCTCGGGACGGTGATCCGTTTCTTGCGGCTCTCGGCCGGCCCCGTCGGGCCGTCGTCGACGTTCCGCGTGCATCCGTGGGGCGCGGATGCAGCGCGGACGGTGCTCGGCGAGCCGCGCTTCGCTTCGTTGCTGCAGTCGAACGCGGCTGCGCGCGCGGTGTTGCTCGATGCGCCTCCGGCCGCGCGCCTGAATGACACCTTCGAGGCCGTCATCCTGCACGATGCCATCCTCGACACCGCGGGCACGGTGACGACCGCCTTCACGCCGCCGACACGCCCGAGCGCGCTCGAGGTGTACTTCGACGGTGGCTGGCGCGGCGGCACACTCCACGTCTTCGGGACCGAAGGCGGAACCGACGCGGCGATTCACGAGCAGTTCATTCCGCCGTCACAGACGGTGGACAGCGGGCTGCGCGCGGTCTCGTTCAACGGCACCGACATCCTGCTCGGCGGACGAGGCGACTCGTTCTCCTTCGCTGCAGGCGTGGTGACGCTGACCGACGCCGACGGCGCGTTCACCGCCGCGATGACCGGCGGCAAGGTCACCATCGAAAACGCGACCTCGCCCGGGAACAACGGGACCTTCTCGCCGGTGACCTTTATCTCGGCGACCCAAATTTCATATCCGAACGTGTCGGGTGTGACGGAAGCGTTCTCCGGCGTCTATGGGCTCGACCGCGGCGAGCTCTTCAATGGGGTGACGGAGGGGATGTTCTTCCGCCGGACGGACAACGGCACCGGCGCGTTCATCCGGATCAACGACCTCGCGACCGTCGGGAACGACACCGACTCGTACCGCGTTCGACTGCACGCGTCGATCGCCGGCGCGCCGTGGGGACCGGTCGCGTGGACCGTGACTCGAGACGCTCTCGTGAAGGGCACGAAGTGCTTCAAGACCCTCACGCAGATGCTGCCGCTGACGACGCCGGGCGCAGGCACGGCAGGATCGGCGACGCTCTCGGTGATCGACGGTGCGTCGCGGGGCTACAAGCTCCGCGTCGGCCGGAACATCCGCGACCAGGGTGCTGGCGGCGCCACCTTCGCGATCACGCCCCTCGACGACACTGGCAAGACTGCGCTGTTCATCGATTCGGCGGCCTCGCCGGCGTTCCTCTCCGAGCTCACGGACCTGCAAGGCTTCGTGCTCATCCAGGGAGCAACCGCGGACGGCGGAGCGAACAACGGACTCCACAGGATCTACTCGCTCGGCAGCCTACCACTTCCCGGCTCCGGCTTCCTGTTCCTCCAGCACCAGGACCACGATCGCGGAGGCTGCTTCGCTGTCGAGACGCTTCCGGGCGGTGCCTCGTGGCGGATCTACAACCGCGGTGAGGTAGTGACGGTCGTCGGTCGCAACACGACGAACGGCGACCTCACGCTCTATCCACCAGGCCTGTCGATGGCTCGACCGGCTGGCGATCTCCTCGAGCTCGCGGACGCGATGCCGTTCGAGGAGCGGGGATTCGAGGGGCCAGGGCGCATCACGGTCGACGTCGACCGGACGATGCTGCCGACGGGTGCAGCGTCAGACGCGCTCACGTTGTCGGGGACGGTGGTGCCAGACGGTTGGCGTGCGCTCAACGACGTGGGTGGCGCATCAGTCGCACCGGGCTTCTTCGGACCGAAGCGTCACTTCCTTCTTGGGAACTCAATCGACGCGGACGGCATCGGAGCGAAGCAGGCCTTCCAGCGCGAGCTCCCGCGGGACGTTGTGCTCGGCTACCGCGGCTTCACCTTCCGGGCATCGTTCTGGGTACAGCAGCACACGTCCGCATCGGAGAACCTGCGGATCGACTTCTCGTTCGACGGGACGACGTTCTCATCAGGGACTGCGGTTCCCGGGGGGCCGGCCAACCCGCAGGCGCTCGCGGGAACATTCCTCTCAGGGCTCGGCTCGGATGGTGTGCGCGACCCAGTGCTGTGCCAGGCGCAAGCCGATGTACCCTACAACGCGACGACGTGCGTAGTGCGGCTGGTGCACGTCGGAGCACCGGCGATCCCGCCGCCGTTTCACATCGTCTCGGTCGAGAAGTGCACGGTGGTCGCGTACCCGGTGACGCCGACGTTCCTCGGAACGTCGACCATTCCCTATGGTGAGCACCGCGCGAAGTTCGGCGAGCTCCTGTACGTGTGGTCGCCGGAGTCGCTGGGGACGGCGGAGCGGACGGCGCTCGGTGTGCCGACACCACCAGCGTCCGTGCCGACAACGGAGGGTCAGGTCGACCGCATCGTGAACGCGCACGGGTATTGGGAGCGCTTCGACGTCACCGAGTACTCCGGCTCGCCGGCGACTGCGGTGAATCTGAAAGGGACGTACGACGAGATCGCCTGGCTCGCCGCGACGCTCACGAACATGGAGATGGTCGTCGGAACGCCGCCGCGCGTGACGGTGGTGCGTCCGACGAAGGTCTCGTTGATCAAGGCCGAGCGGCTGACGGTGGTGGCGCCGTCGAACGCGACGCTCGCGGAGACGTCGGCGCACGAGGGACCGTTCCCCGAGGCTGCGTTTTCGGAGGAGCGGCTTTACGAAAACGGGCTGCCGGTCCCGAGCTCGCCGTCGGTCACGGGTGGTGTCTTGCCGTGGCGTTTCCTCGCGCCGGCGCCGTCGAACACGCTGCAGATCGCGTCGGTAGCTGCCGGCGACCCTGGGTCGCAGGCGGTGTTCAACTCCGGGGCGATCTACACCCTCGACTACCGACGGCTCATCCGAGCGGAGCCGCCGGCGTTCGACCTCGGCGCGACGTTTGCGGACTACTTGTGGCTCATCGATGCGGTGCTCTACCGGCGCGCCGAGGTCTCCTCGGTTTCGTATCGGCGCACGCAGCAGCTCATCTTCCTCGCGAACCTGCATGCGACGCTCTCGGCGCGCTCCGACCAGAACACGACGACGAGCAGCTTGGTGCGCGACACCGGGCTCGCGCGGTCGACGGTGCCGGTCGCGTCGTGGCGCTACGTCGACGGGGTGACGGTGGAGATCGACTCGGACGTGTTCGACCCGAACTCCATCTACACCTTCGAGTACAACGCGCTCGAGCCGAAGTACGGTCGGCCGGCGACCGCGGTCATCGAGACCCGTTCGTCCTCGGTGTCGATCGGCGACGTCTCCTCGCAGACGTGGCGCACGGTCGTGGTCGACGAGGTGGTGAATCGCGCGCACCGCTTCCACCAGCTCCGCGTCACCATCTCGGGGGTCGTCGGGGGCCGCATTCAAAACGGCAGCGCGACCGGCGTGGTGGTCGACGACCTCGTCTCGCTGACGACGGGAACGTTCGTGCCAGGCATCCGCGCCGGTATGGTGTTCCGTGTGCTCTCGGGCTCGTCGGTCGGTAAGACCGGCCACGTCGTCGCGGCAACGTCGACCTCGCTTCGGCTCGATACTTCGCTCGGGTCGCTCTCGGGCATCGACTGGGAGATCGTCTCTTCGCCGGGCTCGGACATCGAGGTCGCGGGTCTTGGTCTTCGCGGCATTCACCTTTACGGCGCGGGGGCCGTCGCGCCTGGAATCATCGTCTAGGAGAACTGGCGTGCGTGCGACAGAAGACCAGAAGGCCCGCTACGACCGGTTGAAGGCGAGCAAGCTCTGCGTGAAGTGCGCTGTTCGTCCGACGGTTGAGGGTCGTGTGCAATGCAACGTGTGTCTCACAAAGGTTCGCCGGCGTGTCGTGAAAGCGGCTGCGGACGGGCTGTGCAATCAGTGCCGAAAGAACACCGTTGATGATGACCGTGTAACTTGCGGGCCGTGTCGCGCCTACCGCGCTGAATGGATTCGACGTTACCCGGACTCACGTGAGCGGTTTGTTGCGAAGCTCCGCGAACAAGTCTTTGCCGCGTACGGGGGTGCAGTTTGCACTTGTTGCGGGGAGACGTGCGGATCGATGTTGTGTATTGACCACGTCGCGAACGATGGCGCGTACCACCGACGCGAGCTCAAGAAAGAGCTGGGTTACCGTTGTACCGGTTACGCCTTCTACGTTTGGTTGAAGAAGAATAATTTCCCGTCCGGTTTCCAGGTGCTCTGTTTCAACTGCAACCAGAGCCGTTCTGTGAACCACGGAATCTGCGAGCATAACGCAGGAAAGCGAGGACAAAATGGATCGCGCTCTGGTTCCCGAGGCGGTTGAGATTCACCAGCCCGCACTCCAGTACATGGAGGAATCGAAGGCCTATCACATCCTCAAGCGCTGGGTGGATGGCGGAACCATGGGCGTGGTGTCGGGCCTGACGGTGACGGTGGGGTCGACGAACAACACCCTCATCGACATCGCCGCGGGACACGGCTATGCGCCGAACGGCGAGCTCGTCGAGGCGACCGCGGCCGTCACGGGAGTTTCGCTGTCGAACTACGGCGCCGGCATCGACAACTACGTGTGCCTCGTCTACACCGAGGTCTCAACACATCCGGAGGCGGTGGCGACCGGCGGTCGAACCGCCGCGACGCGTGCGGCGCGCTCGTTCCGTACGCGCGTCTTCACGCTGACCGAACTCAACGCGCTCGTCGCGACCTCGACGGACATGAGCGTCGACGCGCGAGACCGAACGTTGGTCGTGGCCGTCGTGAATGCGAACGGACCGGCGGTCGCGCTCGTCTCGGCGGATATTACGAACGCGGGCACGGCGAACCGCGTGCTCACGATGACCCAGCCGACGAACTCGACGGGCGTCTCGGTCCTTGCCATCAGCAACGGCACACCGACGACGGCCGAGCGCGTCGCCGCGGGCGACATCGCGAACTCGCAGGCGCAGATCGAGGTGACGACCGGCGCGACACCGCCGGGCTCGGTGCAGGCGCGGTACAAAGCGCCAGGCGATACCACCTTCGGCTCGTACGTGGTCATCGGCGCGGGCGGCTCGCCCTTCACGCTCGCGTCGGCGACGGCCTCCCGAACGATTCTCCTGTCATCGTCGATTCCGGTGCTCCCGCAGGTCGCGCTCACGACGACCACGGACACGCTCACGGTCTCGGAGATGTACGTCGAGAATCCGTCGCGCGGCGGTGCACGCGACGAGTCGCATCGTCGTGTGGGGACGGTACAGGGGGCGCAGGGGCTCGGCGCCTTGCCATCAGCCGCAAACCCGCACGGAGCGCTCATCAAGAACCTATCGGCGATTCACGAGATCCCGCAGACGCTGTTCCTCGGCACGCAGGTGATGTCGACGCAGGCGCACGCGCTCGTGCCGCGCCTGCACACGACGCAGGTCTCGACGGTCGCGTCCACGCACACGCTGCTTTGGCAGATCCAGCTCGACGGTACGACGCGCTGTGTGCGCTTCTACGTGAACAACTCCCGAACGTTGGTCATCACAGTGAACGCGCGGTGGACCGGCTTCAACTGGGCGAAGGACGACACGGCGCAAGCCGCATCGAAGTTCGCCATCTTCGACTCCGGCATCACCTCGCAGGCGCGGACGGCGGCGGATCCCAACACGTTCGATGACACGCAGTGGACGAACGTGCCGTTCTTCATCGCGGGCCTGGCGGGCACTGCGGGCGAGGTGAGCCTCAACGGTCTCACGCAGCTCGGCAACTCGCTCCTCGGCACGCTGCTCGGCCGCGACACTGCGCGCCTCCGCGCGACCTACGACAACCCGGGCGGCGGCGGGCAGCAGAAGACCCTCCTCTTCGAGTCGCATCGTAGCGGCCTCCTCGACGACGAGCGGGTGCTGCGCATCTACCGTTCGAACACGGCCACGCTGGTCACCGACGGCATCGACATCACGCTCAACGCCCGCTGGGACACGACGAACAACAACTGGCTGAAGGGCAACGCGGCAGCTTCGGCTTCGAAGATCGAGATCGGCCGGAACTTCATCATCTTCTACCAGCGCGCCGGCGCGAACGGACAGTTCGTCGTCGGCGGCGGTGATGTCACCGGCGCGAACGGCTGGGACACGGACAAGACCCACACCTTCAATCTTGACCTCGGCACGTATGCCGCGCAGGGCGACATCTTCGTGAACGGCACAACAGGCTTCGTCGCGTCCGGGCCGACGAGCGAGTACACGTTTGGATCAGCCCGCACGTACTACAACCACACGCCGGGCGGTATCGGGCAGACGTTTCCTGAAGCGCTCGGGGCGGTCTCGTGGGGACAGACGGGCATGGTTCGGAGTCCGGGAGTGGCGTCGTTCAACGCGGGCTGGCCCGTGCGTTTGCCGAACGGCGCGACGATCACCGCAGCTCACGTGCTCTTCACCGGCCATATTCGAACGGCGGGCAGCATGACGGTGCAGCTCTATCGTGTCCGCGGGTCGCCGACGCCGGTCACGACGACCACCCTCGCGACGCTCACCATCTCGTCGAGTCTTGGTGCGCAGCCCGGCTACGTTTCGATCCCAGCGGCGTCGCTGCCGGACCTCGTCGATGGCGCGAACGACAGCCACGTGTTCGCCATCGACGAGGTCGGGTCGAACTTCACGTACTCTGTGATCGACTTCCGGGTGACGTATACGTTGCCCCGTCTGTCGAGCGGGTGAGACATATGATGAAGCTCGAGCTCCGGGCGTTGCCGCCTACGGTCCGCGGCATCTACAACACCAAGGCGGGACCGGGGACGCTGCCGGAGCGCTTCCGGTACCTGTGGCCGCCGGCGGCCGACGCGCTCCTCGAGATGGAGCTCGACACCGGCGGGCTCGTCTACTCGGACATCCTGCGCTCGGCGGAAGAGTCGCTCGCGGCGATGCAGCGCAAGGCCGGCGTGCAGCCGCCGGGGTTCAGCGGGCACAACTTCGGCTTTTCGTTCGACGTCGCGGTCGACGAGACGATGAAGCTCAGGGGCTGGGACTACAATCGGCTCTTGACAGAGCTCGAAGCCCACGGCTGGTACGGCCACCGCCGCGACGGCGCGCGAGGTTACGGCAAGTCGGAGTCGTGGCACTTCAACTACCTCGGGAGCGGAGGCGGTAAGTACCTCGTGCTCGCGCGACCGGGTGCGTGGGCTGAACCGCTCGAGGCGCGCGTGCGCGACGTCTACGGCGCGGCTTTCGCGCTGACGGATTCCGAAGTGCAAGCCTGCCTGAAGAAGCTCGGAATGTACGCCGGCGATGTCGATGGGGTGGTTGGTCCGCTCTCGAAGCAGGCCATCGGCGCGTTTCAGCGGGCCTGGAGGCTCCCGGAAGGCCCAGCCGACAGTCGTACTCGACGGGTTCTCGCTTTCGTTGCTGCTGAACGCGTCATCGTGTAAGTAGGCAGTTATGAGCTGCCGCCACGACCTTGCGTTGAATACGTGCAGTGTGTGTTACCCGGCAACCGGGAAGGTTACGCCGACTTGGTCGGGCGACTCGATGGATGGACCGGGTGCGGCGCCGCGACGCATGCCGGTCGTGTACATCGCCGGACCGTTTCGAGGGAAGACCACTTGGGACATCGCAGAGAATGTACGGCACGCCGAACGCTTCGGGCTCGTGGTCGCGCGGATGGGGGCCATGCCGCTCATCCCGCACGCAAACACCACGCTGTTCCACGGCCAGCTCGACGACCAGTTCTGGCTCGATGGAACGCTGCGTTTGCTCGACGTCTCGGACGCCATCGTGATGATCCCGCGGTGGCGCGACTCGTCGGGGGCGCGCGCCGAACGGGAGTGGTTCGAGAAGTGGGGGCGTGGTGAACGTGTCTTCTATCTCGACGCCGGACCGGTTGAACGCGTGGACACGAACGACGACTATAGGCGCCTCCGTGCGTGGGTCGAAGCGTTCCGAGCCTGATGCGGCCATCCTGAAGCTCGCGCTCGCTGGATGTCGCGCGCGGATGCTCGAAGCGTTGCGCGCCCACGCCTGGTGCGCCTCGGCGCACTTCGAGCTCGAGCTGAAGGGGGTGCCGGGGGTCTCGCGGGTGGCGTTCTTCGCCTGGCCCGAGCCGCTCGGACGTGCGCGCCGCATCGCCGTCGATGTCGTGCGGCTCAACGACAGCGCGCTCCGTACACCCATCTGCTTCGCCTACGAGCTCGCCGACGACGAACGACCGCGGGTGGAGGAGACGCCGCCGGTCGAGGTCACCATCGACCAGTTCGTGGCCGAGGTGGCGGGACGGCGCATCGTGGTCATGGGCCCGCCGGAGCGGCCGGTGCGTTGGACGCAGATCCTGCCCGCGGAAGCACGACTCGAGCGGGAGGTGCAGCAGCTCGGGAAAGACGGCACGCCGATCTTCGCGACCGTCAACACCGCGAAGTACACGTATCGGATGACGTGCGCGTGCGGTCGCGTGCGCTACGCGAAAGGGAACTCGCTTCATCAAATCTTCGCGTGCCGTGTGTGCACGCGGGCGGACCGGTTGCGGAAGCGCGCGCTCCGGCAGTACAGGACGCGGTATGGGCGGAAACGGCGACGGCGTTGAGGTCCTCGTCTTCGCGTCGCGGGACTCGGTGCACGCCGCCGAAGCACAGGCGCTCGCGCAAGAGGTTGGAGGTCGTTACATCGACCGTCTGGCGGGCACCATCGACGAGCTACTTCTGGTGGGGAGATACAACATCGTCGAGCCGGTCGCGGTGGTCGTGTTACGTGAGGGGCGGGTGGTTGCGCGGTTTCCGCGACTTGTAACTCGCGGGCAGCTCGAGCACGACTTGCCTGGCGCTGTCTGACTTGCCTGAGGCGAGCGCGTCCGGTAGATGTTGACCGTGCCGCTCGTACCTTTGGGCTTGGGAGAGGGGCTCCTCAAGCGGGTGAAAGAGCGCGTCGAGCGCGAGATCAGCCGTCCCCTCGAGAAAGTCGAGGAGAAGACCGCGCCGATCGTCGAGTGGGTGAAGCAGGAGCTCGGCCTCGCGCCCCTGCGCCGGCCGCCACCCTCGGGCCCGCACGAGATCCTGATGCGCGTGCGGGAGGCGGTGCGGAACGACCCGCCGAAGCTCTGCTACGCGCTCTACCAGGCCAAAAACGCGGACCACCCGACGTGGCGCCACCTCGCGTGCTATTCGATCCGGGACCGCGCCGCCGACGGCGGGTCGCTCCTCTTCGCGGCGTGCGAGAAGGACAACTGGTCGGTAGAGGCGTTCGATCTCCGCCGATTCAAAGACTTCCAGGTTACCAACAAACCGTGGCCGTTCGCGCCGCGCTTTCGCATCGAGTTCAGGGATGGCGACTGATGGTGGCCTATCCGCGCCGCCGGCGTGCGCCGGTCGTGAGCTCGAAACCCCCTGCCGCGCGGCGCGTGCCTGTGGTTGGGGGCGACCGGCCGCCGGCGCCGACGAAGGTCCGCGGCGAGTCGTTCGAGAAGGGCCGCGTCTTCGCACTGTTTGGCGCTCGAGGTGCGGGTAAGTCGATGCTCTGCCGCGTCGTCGACGAAGAGACCGAGACGCCAACGGCTCTGGTAACCTGGGGACCAGACGCGGCCGACCTGGTTACGGCTGCGCGTAAGAAGGGGGTTGCTGCTATCTTCCTCGACGGCTGCCCGCAGTCGGTGGATGACGTGCAGTGGCTCTACGACGAACGCGTCGTCGCGCCGGGGTGGGGTGGTGCGGTGGTTCGGGTTGATCGGAACGCTGTCGTCGATGCACAGTTTCAACGGGTGCTGGGAGAGATAGAGGCGCGGATCTTGGACTTGTCGATGCCGTACTTCGTCATCCGCAACGATTCACTCGAGCAGGCGGTGGTCGACCTGCTCTGCCGTGTGGGGATCGTGAGGTAACTGTGCTGGTTTCTGTTCCGATGCCGCTACCGCCGCCTCCGCCGCCGCGCCCCATCCGCATCGGGCGCCTTCGCATCGTGCAAGACGGCGCGCAGGACTGCTCGACCTGCCAGAACGTGAACAACTGCTGGCGGCCGAAGAAGAACACCATCACACCGCACGACGTGGTCTCGAATCTCCTGGTGTGCCGTATCCAGCGGGGCATCGACCGCAACAAGTCGACCAAGCTCTTCCTCGATCTCATCCGGCCGAAGGTGCGGAAGATGGCCGGCTGGGTGCGCGCGATGACAGGGATGCTCCTCTCCGAGGCGATGGCGGAGATGGAGTCGGTGGCCATCGAGTCGATCCTCTCCTCGTACGTGATGGGCGAGCTCGCACCGCCGCTCGTATGGCTCTTCCATCCGAAGTACGGCTCGGTTCGGCACTGGGCGGTGCGCACCGTCGACCGCATGTCCCGGGAACGAGAGAGCGTGGTGAACTACGGCTCCATCGGGATGGACAGCGACGCGCGGGCGACGGGCACGGACCTCGAAGAACGCCTCGCCATCCTCAACCGCCAAGTCACCAACAGCCGCATTCAAAGTGCACCGCCTCCGGTGGTCGAGGAGAGCGAGGAGCCAGACCCGGCGCTCGAGGAGCGCTTCCGACGCGCGCTCGAGATCGTCGAGGACGGCGTGACGCTCTCCGCGGTCGAGTATCGAGTGATGCGCTTCTGCTTGACGAACGCGCGCGGCCACGAGCGGATGACCGACTGGCTCCACCAGCAGATGGCGCGGGCGCTCGGGATGCCGCGAAAGGACGTGTCGCGGGTGTATGCCATCGCTTCGCGGAAGCTCATTGAAGCGGTGGGGCTCCGCGAGCGCTTCCTTCGTGCGCGGGGCATCGAACCGCCGCGCGAGCGCCGAACAGACCGCTCGCGGCCGTTGACCGCCGACGAGGTGGTGCTCGCGCTCTCGCTCCTCGAGACCGCGCGCGGACGGGCGACAGTACTCGACGTCGCGTTCGCGCTCGGCGTCACCGATGGAACGCTTCACCAGCTTCGCCGGCGCTTCGGCGGGATGTCGCCAGACCAGGTTCGAGCGACACTCAGAAAGAAGTCGTGACGACGAAGAATGGAAGCCTGGGCGAATCGCCGTCCGACCAGCTCGTGCGCACGATGGTGCAGAAGGGCTTTCGTCCGTCCGACGTCTACTCGGCGCACTACATCGAGTTCGTGAAGACGTACGCGGACGCGGAGGGACGCGTCGCGCGCGCGGTGGTGCAGTTCGAGCGGCCGAACGGTATCATCGGGACGGGTGTGCGTCTGTCTGGCTTCAACGTGGTCGTGCAGGCACACCTCGACGCGACCGTAGAAGCGGTCGAGGAACGCGCGCCACCCGTGATGCAGGAGGACCTCTTCGCCATCGTGAACACCTTCGATTCGGGACCAGCACCACCATCGATCGCCTTCGAGCGGTGCGGGCGTTGTCGCGTTCCGGTCGCGGAGTTCTTCGTCGTCTCGGGAAGCGTGCTTTGCCGCGCGTGCAAGGAGGGATGATGCCGACGCCGCGAAACGGAAGTGTGAGTGGCGAACTCATGTCGCTCGTCGCACGTCTTCGTCGCTTCGCGTCGGACCGCGACAGCGAAGCGTATCTCATCGAGGGGTCCTTCGAACGATTCGGTGCGGACGTGGAGGCTCAAGCAGCCGCCGCGCGTTCCGCTGTGCAGGGTGCCGCCGACGCCGTCTTCCAGCTTGTCCTGGCGCTGGAGCGAACGCCGGAGTACAAACGCCAGGTGAAAGGAACGAGCGATGGTTTATCAAGCGCAGTTGGACCCGAGCGGGCGTAAGCCCGTCGCGTACCACGCCTATCTTACGGACTCCTCCGGTGCACCGCTACCGATCTGGCGGCTTACCGAGGAGAAGTGCGGACACTGTCCGCCGCGGCAGGACCCGGCCACCGGGCAGATCAAGAGCGCGGTCCTCGGCATCACGTTCGAGTCGAACGACGGGCGTGCTGAGACGGTCCAGTGCCTCTCGTGCGACTACTCGCTCACGCGCCCGCGCCGTGACCCGCCGGGCCGGCGGATGAATCAAGGCGCAGGAGGAGGCAGTGGATGAACACCGCGACTCATATCGTTCGCGGCGACGCGCGATTGACGGCCTGCGGGCGCCAGCCCGAAGGTCTGCAGCTCACGCGGACCTGGGAACGAGTAACCTGTAAGCACTGCCGACGATGGCTTGCGATGACGGACAAGACGGATACGCCGTTGACTCGGTCGAGATCGAACGGCTCTTCGCGGAGCTCGAAACGTGCGGTCTCGAACGGCTCCACCCGGTCGAACGCGAGATCCTCTGCACGCTCCGGGAGCGGCCGCTCCGCACTTGGTGCCGCTACCAGCGCCTGATGCTCCTCGGCCTTCACGCGAAGGCGCACGGCCGACCCTTTACACATCTCCTCGGACGGGAGTAAGTCCGAGTTATGCGCTACGAGACCGAAGGTACCATCCGGCGGGACATCGCCGAGTCACTCCGCGCGAAGCGGATGTCTCAGAAGAAGGAGTTCGACCCACGCGAGCTCGACACGGACGTCATCCGACGGTGGTTCGACACGCGGGTGAAGCTGGCGAAGCGCGCGCGACGGCTCCTTACCGAGCAGCAGCACGCCGACGTCATCTCTCGACGCGAGCTCCAGGTCGACGACCGCGTGCGGTACGTCGGTCCTTCACGGCTCGAGGTGTCGCCGCGAACCGGCCGCCAGATCCTGCGGCCGCACGGCCAGCTCGGGCACGTCACGCAGGTGCAGCGTGGAGTGGGCGGCCGACCGATCTTCACCTTCATGCCGGACATCCCGAAGCAGACGCTCGACGCAGCGGAAGCGATGAACATCGAGATCCTGTCGCTCGTGACCGCCGAGTGGACCGAGCTCGAGAGGGTCGTATGAAGACGGTGGTCGCGACCATTCTGAAGGTCGGCGAGCGCGGCGCCACTGGCGACTTCATCACCCGCACAGCCCTCGAGGACGCGCTGAAGCGAAAGCCGGTCGAAGGCGTACGCCGGCTCTGGATCGAGGACGATGAGCTCAAGGCCGAGGTCGAGGTCACCGACGACTCCAAGCTCGCGGCCCTCTTTGGAGGGCGCTGGTGATGCACCCGCCGGCGGCGTTCGAGTTCGGACCGAGGACGATGGTCCCCCTCGAGGGAAAGACGCTCGAGGACCTCGTGCGAATCGCGCTCCTCAACATCGAGGCCTTCGATCACGCGCGCTTCGATACATGGCGCCGGGGTCGAGGTGGCGGCATCTCGAAGCTCGCGGACCGTCGGCCGCCCGACAAGCTCTACCGCATCATCACCGACAACGAGCGGGAGAGCGAAGGATGCGACGCACCGTTGCTGGTGGGGATCGTGGTGGGTTACCAAGAAGCGGCCCGCGGCGCGCCGGCGATGTGCCGTGTCCAGGTGCTCGGAGTTCATGCCGGGGCAGGGAGTTACGAGGAACCGCTGGCTGTGCCCGAGGACGCGCTCGAGGACGTGACCGAGCGTGCGCAGGCCGGTAAGCTCGTCTTTCGGTGAACGCCGAGTCATTCGTGCTCGAACTGATCTCAGACGCCGAGCGGCTCCTCCGTCGGGTCCCGGCGTCGCGTTCCAGGCTGCCTGGCGAGCTCCACGAGCTCGTCATCGGCCCGCGAGACCCGCTCATGTGCCCGCACTGCCGGACCCGATACAAGGGCCCTCGGCCGCCGCCCAACGTCATGGTGGAGTGTCAGGGGTGCGCAGATGGGCTGCTCATCGCATAGGTGCAGAGACGCGGAAGCTCCTCTTATTCTCGGAGAATGGAGGACCCGTCCGAGATCGACACGGACGACATGCCGGGCCGCCGCCCAACAAACCGCGGCTGGTCCGGGAGGTCGAGCGTGGCCTGGGCCGCGGGCAGGAGTTCTACGACGAGACCGGACGTCGCTTGATGACCGTCGACGAGATCCTCGAGCAGCTTCGACGAACGGGCAAGGTCTACGGACCGAAGGTGCCGACGCGTCGCGCGGACAACGACGACTTCGACCCGGAGCATACCGCGCAGGTCGAGCTCAAAGAGCAAAGCCGAGAACCGCGGTGACGACGACCGTCTTGGTGCGCGCGCCGATCCCGGGCGCACGTGACTCCCTGTTGCCGGCGACGTTCAAGACGAAGGGACGGCCGAGGTGGTCGCGGAGCCCGAGCAACCACGGACGGACCTGCCCGAGCGCAGCTTCGGTGTCGTCGAGCAGGTCGAGTGGA
>Ga0073934_10000463_pt1 | contig 116729 bp, 103 predicted proteins | sample LarsenN4metaG_FD_76834 | JGI IMG/M metagenome (GOLD analysis project Ga0073934, IMG submission 76834) | Hot spring sediment bacterial and archeal communities from British Columbia, Canada, to study Microbial Dark Matter (Phase II) - Larsen... ...
CGGGGAGTGCGGCGCCTGGTCGAACCTCAATTTCGGACGGGCGAACGTCGAAACCCGCTATGCGCCGGACGCGCAGCGCGGCCTCAACGAGCAGTTCCACAACTGGCAGGGATCGATCTCGGTACAGCATGAGCTTCGGCCGGGGCTTGGTCTCAACGTGGGGTACTTCCGCACTTGGTACGGCGGGTTCCTGGCGACCGAGAATCAAGCGGTGCCCGCCGGCGGCTACGGGTCGTTCTGCATCACCGCACCGGTGGACCGGCGTCTGCCCGGCGGCGGCGGAAACGAAATCTGCGGTCTCTACGACGTCAATCCCGCGTACTTCGGTCTCGTCGACAACATCGCGACCCAGGCCTCGAACTACGGGAAGCAGACGCAGGTCTACAACGGTGTCGACGTGACGCTGACCGGGCGCTTCGCCGAGCGCGCCTACTTTTCGGGCGGGCTGAGTATGGGTCGGACGGTGACGGATAACTGCTTCCTGAACGACAACGCCTCGCTGAACAATCCGACGCCCACCGGCGCCGGCCTCGTGTTCCTCAACGTCCCGGCGTTACCGACCACCTCGCTCGTCCCGCGCAACGCGCAGTTCTGTCACGTGGCTCCTCCATGGTCCTCGGGGACCCAGGTGAAGCTCATGGCGGTCTATCCGCTGCCGTGGAGCGTGCAGACGAGCGCGATCTATCAGAACAGTCCCGGCATCCCGATCACCGCCAGCTACGTCGTCAACAACGCAGCGATCGTGCCGTCGCTTGGCCGCAACCTTGGCTCGTGCCGCGGCACGGCCGTCTGCAACGCGAATGTCACGGTCGAGCTGATTCCAGCCAATACCTTCTTCGAGCCGCGCCTCCAGCAGCTGGACCTGCGGTTCTCGCGTGCCATTCAGCTCGGTGGCACACGGCGGCTGCGGGCCGACGTCGACATCTACAACCTGTTCAATGCGAGCAACGTTCTGAGCATCAACACGACGTACGGGTCGGGCTGGCTCGACGTGCGGCAGATTCTGGGCGGACGGCTCGTTCGACTCGGCGGCCAGTTCGAGTTCTGACCTGCACTGCGTTGGCGTGCGGAATGGTGATCCCGGCGACGGCATTGTAATGGCCGTCGCCCGGCCGTCAAACCCGTTTGACGTACGCCGCATGCAAAACTGCACATCGATTCCTGCGTCGCGTGACGGCGTTCCAGGCTCCGCGGCTCGCTAACCGACCGCGCTTCTACGACTTCCACGGAACACGTCCGACCCGGAATACCCCTTGCGATATGGCCGCCGGCTTCCCCAGCCGGAGGATTCTGGTATGGATCTGTGTCGAGTCCGTTCGCTACGCCTGGTGGTCACGCTCGTCGTCGCGGCCGCTGCCGTCGGATGCGGCGACGGCACGCTGTCGTCCCCGACGGCGCCGTCCGCGCTGCTGCAATCGGCGACCCTCGAAGATGACGTTACAACGCAGAGTCTCGCGTCGACGGAAGACCACTTCGTGGCGCTGGGCGGCGGCAAGAACAAGGGCGGGAACAGCGGCTCTGGCAAAGAGAAGGACAGCGATAGCGTAACCGTTGACGGTGAATCGTCCGCGCCCGACGAGAAGAAAAACGACAACGGCAAAGGGGGCAAAGGCAAGGCGGATGTCACGGTCGAGAATCACGAAGAAGACGAGGACGGCGAGGGCCACCACGGCCGTCGGGGCAGCCTGTCAGGCTTCGTGACCGCGGTCGGAAGCGATTCGATCACGATCCGCGGCATCACAGTCAACGTCACCGAGACGACAGTGATACGCCACGGGCATCGGCTGCTGGAGCTTGCCGACATCGCCATCGGCGACCACGCACAGGCCAAGGGCGCGATGAGCGCCGACGGCACGACGCTGACGGCCACCGAGATCAAGGTCGAGAATACCGGCAACGACAAGGACCACGCGCGCCAGGCGGAGGTCCAAGGGGCAGTCGCCGGCCTCCCGACGGGGACACTGCCGTGTCCGGCGTTGACGTTCACCGTCGGTACGACCACAGTCGAGACCAACAGCGCGACCACATTCGATGACGTGACGTGTGCCACGCTCGCGAACGGCAACATCGTCGAGGTCGAGGGGGTGAGGCAGACGGATGGCTCGATACTCGCGACCACGGTCGAGGTCCAATCCGGGCCGAATGAGGTCGAAGGCAAGGTTTCCGGGCTCGCGTCTACCGCCAGCTGTCCGAATCTGACGTTCACCGTCGGCACGACGACGGTGACGACGAGCAGCACCACGGTCTTCGAGGGCGTGACGTGCGCTGCGCTGGCGAACGGCACGCGGATCGAAGCGGAGGGAACGCTGACGGGCACGACCCTCGCGGCGGCGAAGATCGAGCTGGATTGATCCGCGGCGCTACGGCCGGCCCTCACGGCCGGTCGTAGCGCCACCGCAGCAGACGACGCTCGAGGCGCTCGGCCACGGCGAACAGCACCAGCGCGAATGCCATGATCACGGCGATCAGGGCAATCGTGAGCGCGGCGTTGTACGTGCTCTGGGCGAACTGCAGCAGGTACCCGAGCCCGCGACTCGACGCGACGAACTCGCCGACGACTGCGCCCGTGAAGGCGAAGCCGACGGCGATCTTCAGGTTCCCAATCACCCAGGCTGTGATCGAAGGTACGTAGACTTCGCGGATGAGCGTACTGCGTCCGCCGCCAAGCGTGCGCACGCGCTCGACCAGCCGCCGATCGACTTCCTTGATGCCGCTGTAGACCGCGAAGAAGATCAGCACTGCGACGAGAATCAGCGCCAGCGCAATCTTCGACGCAAGGTCGATCCCGAGCCAGATGACGAAGAGCGGCGCGAGGATCACACGCGGAATGGCATTCAGCAGGATCATGACCGGCTCGAGCAGCTCGGCGATCGGCGGCAGCAGCGCGGCCGCGAAGCCGAGGGCGATGCCGAGCGCGAGTCCGCCGAGCAATCCGCCGAGGGCGGCGAGGAGCGTCGCTTCAAGATGCCCGACGATTTCGCCGGAGCGGAGGAGCGAGAGAAGCACCGATCCGACCATCGAGGGCGCCGGTGCGTAAAAAGGGTCGAGCCAGGCGGCGCGTGACGCGGCCTCCCATGCGCCGAGCAGGATGAGGAGCGCGATCGCCCGCCGGACCGCAGGGCCGGACGTCGTGCCTGTCATGCCGATGACCCTTGTGACGGTGTGGAGGACGATTCGCCGAGATCCTTCCAGAGCTGCCGGAGCAGCGGGCCGAAAGCCGGGTGGCTGCGGGAATCGAGGACGTGCCTCGGCCGCGGAATCGCCACGGCGTGGCGTGCGCGCACCCCAGCCCTCGGGCCCCGCGAGAGAACATAGACAAGGTCGGACAGGCCGATGGCTTCCTCGAGATCGTGCGTGACGAGCAGGACGCTCAGGCGCTGCCGCTCCACCCAGCCGAGAAGGTCCTCCGTGATCTGCACGCGTACGATCGCGTCGAGGGAGGCAAACGGCTCGTCCATCAGCAGCAACCGCGGCGCGCGCGCGAGCACCTGCGCGAGCGCGACGCGTTTACGTTGGCCGCCGGAGAGTTGGCGCGGATAGCGGTGGCCGAAGCCGTCGAGCCCGAGACGGGCGAGCCACTCGTGTGCAGTGCGCAAGGCGTCCACATGGGCGGAGCCCTGAATCCGCAGCCCCAGGGCGATATTCTCCGCCGCTGTCCGCCACGGCAGGAGCGCGTCGTCCTGGAAGAGAAATCCGACCTCCTGCAGGGGCACGGCGAGTTGCACAGCGCCCGCCACAGGTTCGAGCAGGCGCGTGATGGCGCGAAGGACGCTCGTCTTTCCGGAGCCGGACGCGCCAACGAGGCTGACGAACTGCCCGGCCTCGACGTCGAGGCTGACGTTCTCCAGGACCGGGGGACCGCCGTAGGCGACCGTCAATCCGCGGATGTGCAGCACGTTCTGTCAACGATGCCGTTCAGATCGACGCGGCTGGCCTCGAGGATGCCGGCGATCTCCTGGGCTCGCCTGACGCGGGCCGCTGCCTCGAGATCGATCGCGACGCTGTCGGGGTAGAGCGAGAGCCGGTAGCGATCGACGATCGCCCGCAGTTGCTGGGTGTCGCTGCCGGCGACGAGCGCGTTCGGCAGCGCCGCGACGATCTCCTCGACCGGAAGCGTCCGGGTGTCACGGAGCCCGGCCCCGAGGGCCGCGGCGAGTCTGCGCATCTCCGGCCGGCGCTCGTCGCCTTCGGATGCGCGCACGGCGACGCCCATGAACTCGTAGGGGCCGCCGAGATGCTCCTCGGCCTCGTCGATGTCCATGAAGTTGACGAGCTCTCGGCCGCCGGCCGCCACGATGAGCGTGAGCGCCGGCTCCTGCAGCATGGCGGCGTCGACCTGGCCGATCCGCAGCGCATCGAAGACATTGGTGCCAATCGTCGCGAAGCGGACGCGCCCCGCGTCGACGCCGGCGCGATCGAGCAGAAACAGAAGCAGCGCATGGTCGGCGTTGCCGAGCCCGGAAATCGCGACGGTCCGATTCGCGAGATCCGACACGCGCTGAAGGACGCTGCTCGTCGATGGCGCGGTCGCGAGCGCGAAGAGCGGAAGCCGACCCGTGGACGCAAACCTCCGGATCGAGGCGCCGTGCGCGGCCGCCTGGAGCGCGACGTCGAACGACGTGCCGGCGTAGTCGACCGATCCGCCGACGAGCGCCTGCATCGCGGCATTCCCGCCGCGCGTGTACACCAGTTCCACGTCGAGGCCTTGCGCGGCGAAATGCCCGCGCGCACGCGTGACTTCGTACGGCACGACGCAGAGCAGCTGGCCGCAGAAGGCGAGGCGCACGCGCGCGCCTCGCGCGCTGCGGGTACACGCCGCCAGCGCCATGCCGGCGGCAATCGCGGCCAGTCCCTTGAGCGCCGTTCGCCGATCGGACGGGATCGACGCCGCAGCCGAGGGTATGACACCGTGCAATGTGGGGTTCGTCGCGTCGCAGCAGCCCATCCCGTGTATGCTACACGCGCCCCGGAGAGTCTATGCCGAGATATCTGACGGAGTTCGTAGGGACGTTCTTCCTGATGCTCACCATCGGCAGCACGGTGCTGCCGCCGAACGACGCGGGTCCGATGGCACCTCTCGCCATCGGCGCGGCGCTGATGGCGATGGTCTTCGCGGGGGGTCACGTATCCGGCGCGCACTACAACCCGGCGGTGACCGTGGCGGTCTATCTGCGCGGACGGGCGCCAGCCACCGACCTGATCGGATACCTCGTCGCGCAGGTGGCCGGCGCGGCGGCCGCCGCGGTGGCGGTCGGGTTCTTCAAGGGATTTCCCGCGGCCACGCCGCTGCGGGTGGATCCCGTCTATGGGCTGCTCGGCGAGTTCTTCTATACGTTTGCGCTGTGCACGGTCGTGCTGAACGTGGCGACGGCAAAAGCAACGAGCGGCAACTCGTTCTATGGGCTGGCCATCGGGTTCACGGTGCTGGCGGGGGCCTATGCGATGGGACCGGTCACCGGCGCGGCGTTCAATCCGGCGGTGGTGGTCGGAGTGACGCTGCTGGGCCTGTTCGCGGCCAGCAACATCTGGATCTACCTGATCGCGAATTTCGCGGCGGCCTCGGCGGCCGCCGCGTTCTTCCGCTACGTCGACGCCGACGGCGAGCGTCGTCGCTAGCGCCCGGCCGCCGCGGTGCGCTGCGCCATTCGCTCCTGCATCTGGCGGGTCAGGTGCGGCGTGATGCCGAGCATGCGCTCGACGATCATGAGCTGTCCGCGGTGATGCATCTCGTGTTCTTTCGGGGACAGAAGCATCTCGAACCGTGACTTGGTCGCCGGTTCTGCGCCGGCGGGCTGCGTCACGGTTTCCGCGAGAAAGGCCTCGGACAGTCCCTCGAGATAGGCGGCAAATTCCTCGCCCCGCGACTTCAGCAGCGCCAGGATTTCCGCCTTCGTGCGTGGCTTGCCTTCCTCGGCGGCAATCGGCTGAATCAGCTCCATGAAATTGACCGTGTTCAGGTCCGAGACGCGGTTCCGGTGCAGATGCAGGTGGAGGGCCGAGATGAACGCGATGTGCACGAGCGTCTGCGCGACCGTCCGGCAGTCGGGCGCAGGACGGAAGTCGTACTTGTTCTCGGGAATCTCCTCTGCGATCTGAATCGTGTTGCCGCGGACCGTGCGGAAGCTCCGTGCGAGCTCCTTCGTGCCGTAGTACGTCATGGACGTTCCTCCCCTACTTGAGTTCGAGTCCCTTGGTGAGAAGCTTCTGCTGAACGAGTGCGATGTGCTGCTCGTCGTCGTGGCTGGCAACGATCACCAGGTCGGGCGCAGTGCGCGTGAGCTGGTTCAGCCAGCGGAGCTGGTCGAGGACGGCGCGTTCGTCCTCGGTCACCCAGGGCGCGTCCTTGCCGCGTACGAGGCGGACGCCGTCCATGTGCCACGTCGTGTCGCCAACGAGCAGGTACTCGCGGCCCGACGCGAGGGCGACGTAGACCATCTGAGAGCCCGGGGTATGACCCGCCGCCTTGATCAGGACGAGGCCGGGAGCGACCGGAAGATAGCGGTCGTAGTCGACGACGATGAAGCGGCGGGCGACCGCGTCCGTCAGGCGAATCTCCGGCATCTGCGGCTTGGTCCGCAGGACGTCGAGCTGGCTCCGCGTGAGGATGGTCTTGGAGGCGAGAGCAGCGGCATTCGGCGCGCGGATCACACCGGCCACATGATCGCCGTGCTCGTGCGTGACGAGGACGAGGCGCGCTGCGGCGACGGCGCGCTCGACCTCGCCTGCCGCGGCCGTATCGTACGGTTCCTCCACGCCACGCCCAAAGAGGCGGTGCACGTCCGGGTCCATGCCGCTGTCGACCATGACGGCGGCATCGGGGTAGACGAGCTGAAAGGCAGTGCGCGCCTGGACGCTCGGTGTCGCGGGTTCACCCTGGACCGAGAAGTTCTTCGTGCGGCGGCTCTCGGCGAACTTGAGGAAGTTCAGGCGCAGCGGTCGTGGGCCAGGGATCGTCCCGGCGGCCTGCCGGATCTCGTCGAGATTGGCGGTCCACGGTGGCGTTTGCCCACCTATCGGCGAGGAAATCACGGTTAGAACGAGGGCGAGGGAAAGGGCCGGCCTCATCGGTTCCATGCAGCGCCTCAATACTACGCCGGAACAGGCGCCTCACAAAACCGAAAGATTGAGCGTATATCACTAATCATTCTTGACATGTATAAAAGCAGTATGTTATTCGTGGTCTTGCAATGACAGCTCAAGAAGAGGAGGTTTGAGCCATGTTCGGTCTGACCCGTTGGAATCCGTTCGAGGAGATGTTCCAGTTCCAGCGGGAGGTGGATCGCCTGTTCAACCAGTTCTGGAGCGATCTGCCGACCCGCACCGCCGCTTGGTCGTCACCGTCGTTCCAGGTCCATACGAACGATGACGCCTGGCGCATCGATGTGCCGCTGCCCGGCATCGATCCGCAGAATGTTGACCTGGAGGTCACCGGACACAACCTGACCATCCGTCTGAAGGAACCGGGCGAGGCGAAGGACCGCGACACGATCCGTTACGAGCAGACTGTGACCGTGCCGCAGTTCCTCGATATCGAGAAGGTAAGCGCGGCGCACAAGTTCGGCATGCTGCAGCTCACGCTGCCGCTCAAAGAGAGTGTGAAGCCGCGCCGCATCCAGATCGAGACGACGAACGAGCCGCAGAAGCGGCTGACCGCGGCTGCCTGATCACGGTGCCGCACGGCGGACCGGGCGGGACCGCACGCGCGCCCCGCCCGGACGTCGCACCGTCAACGAGCGCGAACAAGGAGAATAGACATGCTGAAGACACTCGTTTCAGCCTGTGCGTTCGCCGTGGTCGCCTTGATGACCAGCAGCGTCGCGAACGCCCAGGCCATCGATCGACGGACCTTCTTCACCTTCACTCAGCCGGTCACCCTGCCGGGAGTCACGCTTCCCGCCGGCAAGTATCTCTTCCGCATCCTCGACACCGATTCGAGCCGGCGCGTCGTGCAGGTGCTCAACGCGGAGGGGACCCGCAGTTATGCGCTGCTCCTGTCGATTCCGGCGCAGCGCCTGCAGGCTCCCAGCCGGCCGGAGATCGGCTTCATGGAGACCGCCTCCACCATGCCAGCCGCGATCCGGACGTGGTGGTACCCGGGGACGACCCTCGGCTATGAGTTCATCTACCCTCGCGAGCAGGCGCTGAAGCTCGCCAAGGGCACGACAGGGCCCGTGTTGACCACGGTCGCCGCCCAGAACGACACGACCGAAGAAATGAAGACGGCGGATCTCTCCCGTGTCTCGTCGACGGGCGCCGATGCGCCGGTCACGGTCGAAGAGCAGCCTGCCGCCGCGGCCGTCTCGGGGACCACGCAGGCTGGCGAAGCCGCTTCGCCGTCTCTGCAAATCGCGGGGAATCCACCACCCGCGGCCACGCCGAACCCGCCCGCGCAGGCGGAGGCGGCGGCCGTCTCCACGCCGGCGGCACCGGTGCAGAGAACGGCGCGCCGTACGCTGCCGCAGACGGCGAGCGGGCTGCCGTGGATGGCGCTCGCCGGCGCCGGATCGCTTGCGCTCGGTTGCTGGCTGCGCCGACGGTCGCGCGCGTAACCGGAACACGCTTCAGCAAATGGGGCCGGCGTACGCGCCGGTCCCGACGTCCGCCATGCGCCCGATACCGCTGGCCGCCATCGTCGTCCTGGTCACCCTCGAGCCCGCGCTGCCGGCGCAGGATACCGCCTACTTCACCACGCACAGCGACCTGGTCGTGCTGCACGCCACCGTCACCGATCGCCGCAGCGCGTATGTCAACGGCCTCACGGCGGACGCCTTCAGCGTCTTTGAAGACGGGACGCCGCAGGAGGTGCGCTTCTTCATCGGGCAGGACGCGCCCGTGTCGATCGGGCTGGTCATCGACACGAGCGCGAGCATGATCGAAAACCGCGATCGGATGATCGCGGCCGTCACCGCGTTCGCGCAGGCGAGCCATCCGCACGACGAGTTCTTCGCGCTTGCCTTCACCGAAGACGTTCGTCCGGTGCTCCCGCCCGACGTGCCGTTTACCAGCGACCCGCTCGTGCTGCACGCAGCCCTCACTCGCGCGATCGGCGGCCACGGGCGGACCGCGCTCTATGACGCCGTTTCGGCCGCCCTGGATCATGTGTCCCGCGGCAGCCGTCAACGCAAGGTGCTCGTGGTCATCAGCGACGGCGGCGACAATGCGAGCCGGACCTCGCTCGAGGCCGTCCTGGCGAAGGCGAGGGCGTCCAACGCCGTGATTTACACCATCGGTCTCGTCGATCCGCTGGCCCAGGAGACGAATCCGGCTGTGCTGCGCCGGCTCTCAGAGGCGACGGGCGGCCGATCCTTCCGGCCCGACAGCATCGATCGCGTCGGCGATGCGCTGCGCGCGATTGGCGCCGATATTCGCAACGGCTACACACTCGGCTATGTGCCGGACAACGGCATCACCGACGGACGGTTCCGTCGGATCCGCGTCGTCGTGCGCGCGGAGGACGGCCGGATGCTGACGGTGCGCACGCGCGCGGGCTATGTCGCGGCCGCGAACGCGCGACCTGCGTCGGAGGAGCGGCGATGAGGGCGGCAGCCATCGGTCGTGTGGCGGGCTTCGCCCTGATCGTCGCCGGCGTCCTCATGCTGGGATGCGCGGTGTTCAACCACGCCCGCGCCAATTGGGCCCAGCACACGGCGTTGGAGGCGCTGAAGGAGGCGAGCGGGACGGCCGTATCGCTCGGCGACACGACGTTGCCGCCGCGGCTCGAGGCGGGCGCCCCGCTCGGTACGCTGGAAATTCCCCGGTTGAACCTGGCGACGGTGGTCTTCGAGGGCGAGGACGAGCCGACGCTCGCCAAGGGCGTGGGTCATCTGTGGGACACGTCGCTGCCGTGGCAGGGCGGAAACACCGCGCTGGCGGCGCATCGCGACTCGTTTTTCCGGCCGCTGGAGCATATCCGCATCGGGGATGCGATGCGGCTCGTCACACCGCAAGGCAACTACGACTATGTCGTGCGTGAGACCTTCGTTGTCGACCCGACCGATCTGTGGGTGCTCGACCCGACGCCGCAGCCGACGTTGACGCTCATCACCTGCTATCCGTTCAACTACATCGGACCAGCGCCGAGGCGATTCATCGTGCGCGCCGAACGCATCCAAGAGCCGCGAAGCCCATCCGCCTAAACAGACGAGTACAGATCGACGGAGTGGCACGCGGTTTGACCGTTGTTTCCGGCGGAGGCCGCTGATGCCCTACTTGATGATCGTGTTTCTCTTGACCGCCGCGGAGGCCGCGGCTCAGGTGCAAAGCCGGCCGACCGATCCGCCTCTCGTTACCGCAGCGAACGAGTCCTGGTACCAACTGCGCGAGCCGATTCAGTTCGCGGGCGAGCTGTACTATCGGGCTGGCCCGATCGTGTTCTTCAACGGCGGCACGATGGTCCGGACAGGGCACTACAACGGAGTGCCGCTGTACGCCGACACCACGCTCGAGCCGTTCAGCGTCGTGCTCGTGCCTGTGACGCGCGGGCTCATGCAGCCGTACGAGCGGCTTCGGCGCGGCGAGCTCGCCGGGACGACCGGCAGCCGTCCTCCGTCTTTGCCGGTGCAGGCGGTGCCGGACGCGACGCGGGTGCCAATGGCGGCCGTTTCGCCGACGGCGCCGCCGCTGCCCCCCGGTGCCATCAGCGTCTACACGCCTGAGATGCGAACGCCGGCGGCGTCACCACCGCGCCCGGAGGTCGTCGGCACGACCGGCGTCGTGCGCAGCCGGGGTGCGGTGAACCGCCCCGTCATCATCGCGCGCCGCCCGGAGAACAACGACGGCATCTGGATCCGATTCCGGGGCGAGCGGTGGATCCATTCCGGGCCTCCAGTGGCCGTGACGGGCGCGGCGTTCGTGCGCGTCGGCGACTACGCGGGTGTGCCCGTGTATACGAGGCGCGGCAGCCGCGACGTCATCTACGTGCAGACGGGTGACGGAACACGCGCGGCGCCCTACCGTCTGAAGCGTTAGCTCGAGGCTCAGGGGAACCGCCGCAACAGAAGTAGACGCTGGATCGCCGCATCGCGTCGATCGCCCGGATAGAAGACCCGCTCGAGGAATAGCCCTGACGCGGGCGCCGTCAGGCGCGCCGGGAGGGGCGACGGCCGGATCAGGAGCGTCGCCGCCTCATCCGCCCTCATTCCGCCTCGTCCAGTTTCGACGAGGACGCCGACGACCCTCCGGACCATCTTCCAGAGGAAATGCGACCCCTCGATCGCCACGAGGATCAGATCTCCTTCTTCATGAACATCGCATCGCTCGAGCAGCACCGTCGTCGATTTCTCTTCAGGGTCGTCGTCCGAGAACGACCGAAAGTCGTGCATGCCGACGAACCGCGCCGCCGTCTCTCGCATTGCGGTGAGATCGAGATCGTCTTTGACCCACCAGACGTAGGCCTTCGCGAACGCCGTCCGCCGGATGGCGATCTGATACACGTAGCGGCGCGCCACGGCATCGCGCCGGGCGTGGAACCGGTGCCGGACGCGCTCCACGTGCAGCACGTTGATGTCGGCCGGAAGCGCGTCGTTGATGCGGCGCCGCAGCGTCTCTGCGGGCAGGGTCGTATCGACGTCGAGATGGGCGACCTGCGCCAGCGCGTGGACGCCCGCATCGGTGCGGCCGGAGCCATAGAGCTCGAGCGGCCGACGCCCCGTGGCATCCTTCACCGCACGTTCGAGCTCCCCCTGAATCGTTCTGGCATTGTTCTGAATCTGCCAGCCGCCGTAGCGGGTGCCGGCATACTCGATCGTCAGCTTCAGTCTCATGTGACCTCTGGTTCGCCTACGGGCGGCGCTACGTACGTCGTGTCCGCCTTCAGCCGGACCGGCATTATCCCTGCACGGACTCTTCCGCCATGCCCTCGTCTGTCCCACAGCTGAGTCGCGTCATACGTCGTCTTCCCGTCGGAGCAGATGTGCAACCGGACGGGTCGACGCATTTCCGCGTGTGGGCCCCGCATCCCCTCGACGTCCGGCTGGTGATCGAGCATCCGGTCGAGGGTGGGCGCGAGATCCCTCTCGACCGCGAAGAGCACGGGTTCTACTCGATCCGCGTACCGGACGTCGAGCCGGGCACGCGGTATCGATACCGTCTCGACGGCCGCCTGTTCGCGGATCCGGCCTCGCGCTTCCAACCCGACGGCCCGTTCGGCCCCTCGGCGGTCGTGGATGCCGCCGTGTTCCGGTGGCACGACGCGTCGTGGCCGGGTCTGAGCCTGAACGGGCAGGTGCTGTACGAGCTGCACATCGGCACGTTCACGCCCGAAGGCACATGGCGAGCGGCGATCGAGCGGCTTGGCGACCTGGCACGCCTCGGCGTCACGGCGGTGGAAGTGATGCCGGTCGCCGAATTTCCAGGCCGGTTCGGATGGGGGTACGACGGCGTCTTTCCGTACGCCCCGACGCGTCTCTACGGCACACCAGACGACTTTCGCGCGTTCGTCGACGCCGCGCACGGTCTCGGTCTCGGCGTCGTGCTCGACGTCGTCTACAACCACTTCGGGCCTTCCGGATGCGTCCATCGCGAGTACGCGCCGGCGTACTTTGCGCGGACGTATGAGAACGAATGGGGCGACGCGCTGAACTTCGACGGCCCCGATGCCAGCCCCGTCCGCGAATACTTCATCGCGAATGCCGCCTACTGGATTGACGAGTTCCACCTCGACGGCCTGCGGCTCGACGCGATCCACAGCATTCACGATCGTTCGCCGGAGCCGATCGTCGCCGCAATCTCAAGCGCCGCACGCGAAGCGGCGGGCGCACGAGCCGTTCTGGTCATCGCGGAGAACGAGCGGCAGGACACCGACCTGCTGCACGCCCGTCATCACGGCGGCGCCGGACCTGACGCGGCCTGGAATGACGACTTCCATCACAGCATGGTCGTCGCGTTGACCGGACGCCGCGAGGCGTATTACTCCGATCACCGCGGCACGCCCCAGGAGCTCATCTCGGCGGCGAAGTACGGGTATCTCTTCCAGGGACAGCGCTACGCCTGGCAGAAACAGCCACGCGGCGGCCGCACGGACGGCCTTCCGCCGGCGGCGTTCGTGACCTTTGTCGAGAACCACGATCAGGTGGCGAACTGCGGACTGGGGATGCGTCTGCACCAGCGGACGACGCCTTCGCGGTACCGGGCGCTTACCGCCTTCTGGCTGCTGCTGCCCTCGACGCCGATGCTCTTTCAGGGACAGGAGTTCGGGTCATCGCGTCCGTTCCTCTACTTCGCGGACCACGAGGGTGACCTGGCGGACGCCGTGCGTACGGGCCGGGCGGCGTTCGTGACGCAGTTTCCCAGCCTGGCCACGCCGGAAGCACAGGCGGAGCTCCCGGCGCCGCATGATCCGGCGACCTTCGAACGATGCCGGCTGCGATGGGAAGAGCGCGCCGCGCACACGGAGCACTTGCGACTGTACGAGGAACTGCTGGCGATGCGCCGCGGCGACGAGGCGTTCCGGCAGCAGCGTCCTGGCGCCGTGGATGGCGCCGTGCTGGCGGAGGCGGCCTTCGTCTTGCGCTTCGCGACGCCGGCGCCGCACGACGAGCGGCTGCTCGTGGTCAATCTCGGCAGCGATCTCATCGCGGGTTCGTTCGCGGAGCCGCTCGTCGCGCCGCCGGCAGGCTGCACCTGGCAGATGCGCTGGTCGAGCGAGCACGTCCGCTACGGCGGCAGCGGTGCATACGAGATTGCGACCGCCGATGGCTGGCGCATTCCCGGCCAGTCGGCGACAGTGCTCGCGCCGGTCCGCACAGGCGCGCGCCTCGGAGGTGCAGGATGACAACGCTCGCTCCGCCGGAGGCGAGCGTCGAGCGACAGCTTCGCTGGGGTCCGACCGCGGCCGACCGGCAGGCGCTCGCCTGGAAGGAGTGGCTGGTCACCAACGGGATCGGGGGCTATGCCTCCGGAACCGTGTCGGGCGCCCTGACACGTCGCTATCACGGGCTGCTCATCGCCGCGCTTCCGACGCCATTCGGCCGGACGATGATGTTCAACCTGCTCTGGGAGACCGTGCACTGGCCCGACGGCCGCCGCACACCGCTGTGCACCGCCACCGCCACGCCCGAAGGGCTGGAGATCGACGGCTCGCGTTACCTGACCGACTTTCGTCTCGACGCCGGCCTGCCGGTCTGGACGTACGAGGTCAGCGATGTGCGGTTCGAAAAACGCGTGCTGATGCCGCACCTCCAGAACACCACGCACATCAGCTACCGGGTGCTGTCGCCCGGTCCCGTGCGGCTGGGGCTGCGGCCGTTCCTAGCGTTCCGGCTCCACGACGCGCCGGTCAGCCATCCGGTTGCCGCGCCGTACGTCGTGCAGGCGCTTGGCGATCGCTTCGAGATTGCCCCGGGTGGCGATCTGCCGCCGCTTCGGCTGTTTCTCCACGGCGCCGACAAGGCATTCACGCTGGTTCCCGAGACATTCGGCCCGGCGACTTACCGCTTGGAGCAGCTTCGTGGCTACGACGCGTCGGGTGAGCTCTGGAGCCCCGGCTACCTTCACTTCACGCTCGATCCCGATACGCCGGGGACGCTCGTCGCGTCGACCGAGTCATGGGAGACGATCGACGCGCTGCGCCCGGAGGACCTCCTCGCGGCCGAGCGCGCGCGCCGCGGCCGTCTCATCGAGAACGCGCGGCTGGCGGGCGCCGGCGTCGCGACGGAGCTGGTGCTCGCGGCCGACCAGTTCATCATCACGCCCGCGGGCCGGATCGAGGAGGCGGCGCGCGCCCGGGCGGCCGGCGACGAAGTCCGCACGATCATCGCCGGCTACCACTGGTTCACCGACTGGGGGCGCGACACGATGATCAGCCTCGAAGGCCTGACGCTCTGCACGGGCCGGCACCGCGAGGCCGGGTACATCCTCCGGACGTTTGGACATTACGTGCGCGACGGCCTCATCCCGAACATGTTCCCGGAAGGGACGAAGGAGGGGCTGTATCACACCGCGGATGCCTCGCTCTGGTTCTTCCATGCGGTGCACCGCTACCTGCAGGCGACGAACGACCGGGCGACGCTGCGGCAGCTGCTGCCGAAGCTGATGTCGATCGTCGAGCACCACGTGCGCGGCACGCGGTTCGGCATTGCCGTCGACCCCGCCGACGGACTCGTGCGGCAGGGCGCGGAGGGGTACCAGCTGACGTGGATGGATGCCAAGGTCGAAGACTGGGTGGTGACGCCGCGCCGCGGCAAGGCCGTCGAGATCAATGCGCTCTGGTACAACGCGCTGCGGCTGCTGGCCGCCTGGCTGCGCGACGAGGGCGACCCGTTCGCACGGGATATCGAAGACCGGGCGGCACGCGTCTATGACTCGTTCAATACGCGGTTCTGGAACGAGGAAGGCGGCCATCTCTATGATGTCGTGGACGGCGAGCATGGCGACGATCCGTCGTGCCGGCCGAATCAGATCTTCGCGATCTCACTCGATCACCCCGTACTCGATGCCGATCGCTGGGATCCGGTCTTCGAGGTCGTGCGGACGCGGCTGCTCACGCCAGTAGGCCTGCGCTCGCTCGCGCCCGAGCATCGCGACTACAAGCCGCAGTACTACGGCGACCTCCGCGCCAGGGACGCGGCCTATCACCAGGGAACGGTGTGGGGGTGGCTCGTAGGTGCGTTCGTCGATGCCTGGCTCAAGGTCAGACCAGGCGATCACGCAGGCGCCCGCGCCTGTCTCGAGGGATTTGTCGCGCACCTGAGCGAGGCCGGGGTCGGCACGCTCAGTGAGATCTTCGACGCGGAAGAACCGTACACGGCCCGCGGGTGCATCGCGCAGGCCTGGAGCGTGGCGGAAGTGCTGCGCGCGTGGCGTCTTACCGCGCCCGCATCCGGGTCAGCACCTCGCCCAGGCGCTTGAGCTCCTCACCGTACCGCGCCCAGTCGCCGGCGCGCTGCGCCTCGATGGCGCGGTCGTAGTGGCCGCGGGCCTGCGCGGCCAGCGCCGAGAGCTCGGCGTCGGCGCCCCCACCCGGCGGAGGTGACCCTGCCGCCTGACGCGTATCGCCCGCGACTCCGGCGGCCGGCGCGGAGCCGCGAACGGTCTCGTCGGGGCCCTCTTCCGGCGCCCCTCCGAACAGCCGCGCGAGCGCGGCGTCGAGCGTCTCCTCCATCACGATCTCGTTCTGATAGGCGACAATCACGCGCGTGAGCTCGGGAATCCGTCCTCCGGATGCGCGCAAATAGAGCGGCCGCACGTAGACGAGCGACTCCTCGATCGGGATGACCATGAGCGTGCCCCAGATCACCTGCGAGCCCTGTTGATTCCAGAGCGTGATCTGCGGCGAGATCGCCTGGTCCTGATTGATCCGCGCGACCACCTGCCGCGGACCGAAGATGACCTTCTGCTTGGGGAACTGGAAGACGCGCAGGGTCCCGTAGTGCTCGCCGTCGCTGCGAGCGGCGAGCCACGCCGCCAGGTTGTCGCGGTTGCGCGGGGTGAACGGCAGCATCTGGATGAACTCGGGCGCCGGCTCGCCCGGCAGCCGCATGATGGTGTAGTAGGGCTGCATCGGGCCGCCGTCGCTGGTATCGTCGACGGCCGGTACTTCCCACTGGTCTTCGCGGTTGTAGAAGACCGCCGGCTGCGTCATGTGATAGGTGGCGAAGACCGACGCCTGGATGGCGAAGATGTCTTCGGGATAACGGACGTGCGCGCGCAATGAGGCGGGCATCTTCTCGAGCGGGACGAACATGTCCGGAAAGATCCGGGCGTAGGTGGCCGCGATCGGATCGTCGGCATCCGCCAGATACACCGTCGTCGTGCCGTGATAGGCGTCGATCACGAGCTTGACGGCGTTGCGGATGTAGTTGATGCCGCTCTGTCCCGCCGGCGTCGCATAGGGGTATCGCGCGCTGGTCGTATAGGCGTCGTACATCCAGTACAGCCGGCCGTCCGCGACCACGAGGTACGGATCGCGATCGAAGGAGAGGAAGGGCGCCAGCTTCTGGACCCGCTCGCGAATGTTCCGGTAGTAGAGAATCCGGCTGTCGTCGTTGATGTCGTTGCTCAGGACGATCTGGTAGGCGCCGAACCGAAGCGCGAACAGCAGCTTCCGCCAGAGCGAGCCGATCGGCACGCCGCCCTCCCCCGCATACTGGGTGAAGACGTTGTCCTCGCCGCGCGGATAGTGGAACTCGCGCGTCGCCGTCCGCACGATGACGTAGTCGTTCGACAGCTCTCCGTAATACAGGCTCGGCTCTTCGATCGGCAGCTCGGGAATCGTTTCGAGCGGGAGATTGCCGACGAAGAGCACCGGAAGCCCCTCGCTCGTCACCTGATTGACCGGTCCAAGCGTGAGGCCGTAGCCATGCGTGAACGTCAGCCGATCGTTGACCCACGTGCGGTTGGGGAGGCTGGCGGTACTCAACTCGCGCGGCGACAGCATCACCTGCCGCAGCTCGCCGCCGATCCGATAGCGATCGTTGTCGACGCCGACGAAGTCGTAGTACGTGCGGATGACCTGCAGCTGACCGAACGTATCGAGGAGCGGCTGATGGTCCCAGAGCCGCACGTTCTCGATCGTGGCGGCGTTTTCCTTGATGTCGGCCGGCGTCAACAGCGCGTCGCCGCTCAATTCACGGGCCTCGACGCGGTCGAGCGCGAATGCTCGGCGCGTCGCGTCGATGTTGTGCTGGATGTACGGCGATTCCATCGACTGCTCGTTCGGCGTCACGACAAAACGCTGGAGGAGCGTGCTGTAGACTTCACCGCCGATCAAAACCAGCAGGTACAGCGCGGCGGCGACCGGCAGCGGCCAGTTCCGCGGCGTGAGCCCCTGCACGAGCGCCAGCGCCGCGCCGACGACGGAGACCGCCGCAAGCAGCAGCGCGGCCGGCATCCGTCCGTTGACGTCGGCATACACGGGCCCGTGAATGAGTCCAGACGGTTGAATGAGTCGCTCGGCCTGCCCCAGCCAGGCGCCGAACGCCAGAAGCAAGAGGAACGCCGCCGCAAGGAGCGACAGATGACGGCGGGCCCCTGGCGTCATCCAGACGAGCGACCCGAAGCGGGAGGAAAGGCTTCCCGACACGAAATAGAGAAAGCCGGCGCCGAGTCCGGCGATGAGCACGAGACCCTGCGCGAGCCCGCGCATGAGCTGCAGGAAGGGAAGCGAGAAGACGTAGAAGGCGGCGTCGCGCCCGAGGATCGGATCGGCGGTCCCGAACGGCTGCGCGTTGCGCCAGGCGAGCCACGTCTCCCACCGCGACGAGGCGTACAACCCGATGAAGATGGCCAGCACGGTTGCGACGGCGGAGCCGATCGTGCGGAGCTGGCGGCGGCCGGGGAGCGGCACCTCGATCCCCTCGCGCGTGGTAAAGACCGGCCGGATGTCGCCGATCGCCGCAAGCGCCAGCCGGAAGTTGAAGGAGAGCCACAGCGCCGCGACGGCGAATGCGGCGACGAAGAGCGTAGCCTGTCCGCGCAGCATCGTCAGGAAGACGGACTGGTAGCCGACCTCGCCGAACCAGAGCCAGTCGGTGTAGAACCGGACGGCCGACGGGCCGGCGAAGAAGAGCAGCGCGAACAGTCCCAGGACCACGAACCGGACAGGTCGCTGTAGCATGATCAGCCCTGTACGTACCGTTCGGAGGCCGCCTGCAGGTCCGAACGAAGCTCATCGGCAAGCGCGGCAGGCATCAGAACGCGCGCGAACCGGCCCCAGCTCAGTATCCAGCTCCGGAGCGCCCAATCGTGACACACATCCATCGCGAGCAGGAGTGCGCCGTTGGCGCCCTCGCGGATCTGTTGTGAAGTGTGCCACACCCGCGCGCGGATGTAGGGAGCAACGTCCGGCGCGAACTCGATCTCGACGCGCGCCGCCGGTCCCGTATTGACCCCGAGCGAGTTCGCGAACACGTCCTCGCCCACCGGGCGCTCGGGCGTGAACGTCTGCTTCTCGAGAGAGACCTGCTTGATCCGCTCGATGGCAAAGGTTCGGACGTCTTTGTAGGCGGGCACATAGGCGAGCAGATAGATGCCGCCCTGCGCGAACGCCAGCCGGTAGGGATGCACCACGTAATCCTTGACCCCGCCGCTCGACACCGAGTGATAGCGCATGGTTGCGACGCGGTGATGGAGCGTGCCTTCCAGGAGCTTGCCGACGAGCGCCGTCGATGCCGCTGCCGTCCGCGCCCGCGGACCTGCCTTCGCGGTAAGGACTGCCGGCAGGAGGTCGAGGAACTGGCGCATACGGGGGGTCAGGAGCTTCTCGAGACGTTCGAAGGCCAGCCCCAGGTCCCGCTGGAACGGTGTGGCGGCAACGGTCTCGAGGAGGTTGCGGCTCAAGTAGAGCGCGCAGAGCTCCTGGAGGGTGAACCCGGTATCGAGACCCTTCAGGACGCGGCCGTCGAGCCGCCACCGCGCGCGGCCGTTCTCGTCATGGTCGTCGAAGAGCGGGAACCCCGCTTCCTGCAGCGCCGCCAGATCGCGCCGGATCGTGCGGGTCGTCACCGCCAGCTCCTCGGCGAGCGCCTGGATCGTGGCACCATGCCGCGACGCCTCCAGCGCATGCAGCAGCTTCCACTGCCGGATGACTTCCTGGTTGCGGGGCACAGCTCATGCTAACGCCAACTCCCAACCTTCCAACATCCAACTTCCAGGCATTGGGCATTGGCGTCCTGGGAATTGGGAGCTGTCATCCGCCTTCTTTCATGCGACGCAGCTCCCGGCGTCGCCGCCGATCGGGGCGTCCGGCCGCCAGTGCCGCGGCGCGATAGACGCGCTCCATCCGTCGCATCTCGATCTCTTCCGGCGTCGGCTGCGGCGAGACGTCGTCGTAGAGGGCGCGGGCCTGCGCTTTCTTGACGTGCTGATCGATGACGAGACGGACGATGACGTCCTGGTGACGGCCGTACGGCCGGCTGATGCGAAGGCGATCGCCTTCCTTCACCGCCCGATTCGGCTTGGCGGGTTGTCCGTTGATGGTGACCTTGCCGCCTTCACACGCGCGCTTCGCCTCGGAGCGCGTCTTGAACAGACAGGCGACGTCCAACCAGACGTCGAGGCGAACGGCATCGGCCACGGCTCAGATCAGGATTTCGACCTTCCCTTTGGCCTTGAGCGATTCGATGAACGCCTGCGTCTCGCGCTCGCGGTTCTGTCCCTGAAGGTACTGCTCGACCTGGGTCCGCACTTCGTCGAGCGGGATCGTCCTGGCCGCCTGCTTCTCGACGACTTTAATGACATGGAAGCCGAACTGGGTTTCGACGAGCTCGCTCGACTGGCCGGCCGCCAGCGAGAAGGCTGCCTCCTCGAAGGGGCCGACCATCTGGCCGCGCTCGAAGAAGCCGAGGTCGCCCCCCTTGGCGCCGCTGCCCGGATCCTGCGAGTGCTCCTTGGCAAGTGCGGCGAAGTCGCCGCCGGCCTTCACTTGTTTGAGAACGTCCGCGGCGCGGGCGCGGGCCTCCTCCTTGGCTTTCGCGTCGCCGCCTTCGGGCACGCGGATCAGAATGTGGCTGGCGCGCACGCGCTCCGCCTGCTGGAACTGCGTTGGATTCTTCGCGTAGAAGTCGCTCACCTGTTCGGCGCTGACGGTTGCTCGACTGGCGACTTCCGTGTCGATCATCTTGTCGATCTGCAGGCCCTCGCGGACGTCGGTGCGCAGCCCCTCAAGCGTCATGTTTCGCTGCGCGAGGGTCTGCGTGAAGAGCTGTTCGGATGGAAACTGCGACTTGATCTGTGCGATCTGCGCGTCGACGTCGGCATCCGGCACCGCGATACGGCGGGCGACGCTCTCCTGCGCGAGTAGCCGATACGCGACGAGCTGGTCGAGCACGCCGCGGATCACGCGGTCGCGCTGCTCAGCCGGGACGCCCTGGCCGGCACGCGCCTCGAGCTGGCCGACGGCCTGCTGCAGATCGTCCCGGCTGATCGCCTGCCCGTTGACACGGGCAACCACGTCGGGGAGCTGTGCCGGGACCGGCTTGATCGCCGCCTCCTGGGCCGGCGGCGTGGCCTGCGCGGCCGACGGGCTGCTCGCCGCGGCCGGCGTGCCCCGTGAGCACGCCGCGAGTGTAATAGCGACCATCAGCGTCAGAACTCGAGTCACGGGGGCTCCTTCGGGAATCGGTTGACGTGGACGAGGGATGACGCTTCAGTGTAGCTCACCAACTGTCCCGCCACGTCTCGAGGCCTCGGCCGGTGTCGTGGTCGAGATGGCGCAGCCATTCCTCGCTCATCCGGGGAAGCGCGGGCTCGCGGGTGCGGCGGAGGAGTGCGGTGAACGCGGCGCCGATAACGCCGAGAACGGCGGCGAGCGCCGCGGGCGCGATCAGCCGTCGTAACAGCTGTGCCGGAAGTGCGAGCGTGCGGTCGGCCACATCTGTTCGAGTCTTTCAACTCGCCTGCCAGACGGCTCTGGTCGCCTGCGCCGGTATATACTGAGGTTTCCTTTCGGTCCGCGATCGCCACTCATGTGCCGAGGTAGCTCAGTTGGTAGAGCACGTGACTGAAAATCACGGTGTCGGCAGTTCGATTCTGCCCCTCGGCACCACCTAAGCCGAATAGATATAAGCTCGGGTTACTGAGCGGCTCCGTCATCGGTTCGCCCGGCCATGCCCGGCCCCATGAAGCCCGGTCCCATCATGCCGCCCATCAAGGTCGATTGCCCGGGGCCCTGTCCAACCTGGCATGCATGGCTGGATGTGGGGCTTCGGCATGGGGCTCGGAGGGTTGATGATGCTGGCCTTCTGGGGGGCGTCCTGATTGTTGGCGGTGTCGCCTTGTTCCGAGCGTTGGGCGGCAGCCTCGGCGGCCGTGGGCAGGGCACACCTATCGACGTTCTGAAACGCCGCTACGCGGGCGGTCAGATTACCCGCGAGCAGTACGAGCAGATGCGTAAGGACCTCGAGTAGGGCAGTGTCGGATTAGATTGCGCGAAAGGAGCGACGGAGTCGCAACCCAGGCAGGCGAGGCGGTCGCAGCCCGACGCGTGACGAAGGGCAACCGGGAGCGGAAGGCGCGTGACATCAAGAAGACGATCAGCCAGCTCGCAGGCTGGCAGGCGTCGGTCGGATAACGTGAAGACCGCTTCAGGACCGTAGAGACCCATCGGCAGTAGTGAGCGATCGGATTTTCACGTGAACGGGTTCGTGCTCACCGATTGGCGGCACGCCGTTCCCGATAGGGATGCATGACCGTCACCACCTGTCGCCGGTCTGGTTTGGGACGAAAGCGGACGAAGCCGTCGTCAACCGTGGCCGTCGTGTTCTGAGCGTCGGTCGCAGGACCCACAAGTGCGGGTGGAACGCTATACATCGTTTGCCGGAGAGGCTGCTCATCCCTATTCATCATGGCCGGTGAGATTAGCGGATGAGGCTCGCGGTCTTCTGTTTAAAATTGCACACTCCTTGCGGAGGCGAACCCGGACGTACCTGTCCCAGTCGACGAAGCGACCGACCGGCGTGACGGCGCGAAGCGGTGGTCACCCGTACGGCCTGCCGCTCAGCCCCGTTCCGCATTTCGGAATTCAAGAGGTTCGCCGACGACTTTCGGCCGGCGCGCTCGACCGCCAACGCCACCCTTGCGGCGGGCGACCGCGAACTGAAGAGACGCGCAGGTCATCGCCGCCGCGCAACGATTTGTATCGGGGCGATGGCACCGCTCTCCAGGCCGGCGAGCACATTGGCAATCTTCGTGGGCGCCTCGGCGCCCATGAGAATGTGGAGACCCAGAGGCGGGGGAGGACCAGATTCAGCCGCGTGTGCCCCACCGCGAATCGCGCGCAACCGGGGACGGTGGGTATGTGCCCGGAATTGTGCCCAACACGGATCAGAGGGCACCCAATCTTGCCCACCGGCAACCAAATGCAACCTGTCGGATAATTGAAGGAACATGCGAGTGTCGGCCAGAACACGAACCGCCGACACGACTGAACATCACGGTGTCGGCAGTTCGATTCTGCCCCTCGGCACCACCTGATTCCGTTCCATGTCTGCGCGTGCGTCGCTGATGATTGCGTATACCGCGATGGCGCTGCTGTTCAGCTCGCCGGGACGCGCGCTGCAGGACGACAGAGGCGTCGGCGCGGACCGCTTCGCCTCCGCCCGCGCGGCGATGGTCGCCGACCAGCTCCAGCGGCGCGGCGTCAGCGACCGACGCGTGCTGGAGGCGATGCGGACCGTCCCCCGGCATCGATTCGTGCCAGCCTCGCTGCAGCATCTGGCCTACAGCGACCGTCCGCTGCCCATCGGCCAGGGCCAGACGATCTCCCAGCCCTACATCGTCGGCTACATGACGGAGGCGCTCGGCGTGGACGCGACGCATGCCGTGCTCGAGATTGGCACGGGAAGCGGCTATCAGGCGGCCGTGCTCGCGCACTTGGCTCGCGTCGTGTACACGATCGAGATCGTGCCCGAGCTGGCGCAGCGGGCGTCGGCCATGCTCAAGGAACTGGGATACACGCGCGTCCACGTGCGGCAGGGAGATGGCTACGCCGGATGGCCCGAGCACGCGCCCTTCGACCGCATCATGGTGACGGCCGCCCCCGAACAGGTGCCGCAGCCGCTCATCGATCAGCTTCGGGCCGGCGGACGGATGGTGATCCCGGTGGGATCGGCCGATCAGTGGATGACGATCGTGGAGAAGACGCCGTCCGGGGTGGTGCAGCGCCGCACGATTCCCGTGCGGTTCGTGCCATTCACCCGCGGACGGGACTGATCAGACGGCCGCCGCAACCTCCGGCTCGCGCAGCAGCCCCAGCTCCTTCCGCACGCGATCCTCGATGATCTGGCGGATGTCGGGGTTTTCCTTCAGGAACTGCTTCGCGTTCTCGCGCCCCTGCCCGAGACGCTCGCCGCCGTAGGCGAACCACGCACCGCTCTTTTCGATGATGCGCTTGTCGACGGCAAGATCGAGCAGGTCGCCCTCGCGCGAAATGCCTTCGCCGTACATCACGTCGAACTCCGCTTCGCGGAAGGGCGGCGCCAGCTTGTTCTTGACGACCTTGATCCGCGTGCGGCCGCCGACAACCTGATCGCCGTCCTTGATGCTGGCGATGCGGCGGATGTCGATGCGCACCGACGCGTAGAACTTGAGCGCGCGGCCGCCGGTCGTCGTCTCGGGGTTGCCGAACATGACGCCGATCTTCTCGCGCAGCTGGTTGATGAAGATGAGCGTCGTCTTCGACTTCGACACGACGCCGGTGAGCTTGCGCAGCGCCTGCGACATGAGGCGCGCCTGGAGGCCCATCTGCGCTTCGCCCATCTCACCTTCGATTTCGGCCTTGGGGACGAGCGCCGCCACCGAATCGACCACGACCACGTCGACGCCGCCCGATCGAATCAGCACTTCGACGATCTCGAGCGCCTGCTCGCCGTGGTCGGGCTGCGACACGAGGAGGTTGTCGACGTCGACGCCCAGCTTCTGGGCGTACTGCGCGTCGAGCGCGTGCTCGGCGTCGACGAACGCCGCCATGCCGCCCGCCCGCTGGGCCTCGGCAATCACCTGCAGCGCCAGCGTCGTCTTGCCGGATGACTCCGGGCCGTAGATCTCGACCACGCGGCCGCGAGGCATGCCGCCAATGCCGAGGGCATAGTCGATGCTGATGGCGCCCGTCGGGATGACCTCGATCGGCGCGATGGCGCCGCGCTGCCCGAGGCGCATGATCGACCCCTTGCCGAACTGCTTCTCAATCTGCCCGACCGCGATGTCGAGCGCCTTGTTCCGTTCCTTCTGGTCGTCGAGTGGCATGCGATCTCCTTGGGCGACAGGATGGCTGGCGTGTCTGACAGGGAAGGTCACGGCCCGGCTCGATCCTAGGAACGTGCCGCACGAAAGTCAAGCGAAAATCAGGGCAGTTCGAGCCACTTACTCTCGGCGGCTAAGTAACTTACATCAAGCGGCGACTTTCGCCTCCAGGCTCCGCGGGTGGCGGTTTTTGCCGCGCTTCCCGGCTGAACCCGGCGCAATTTCTGCGTACTCCCCCGCGGAGCAGAGACGATGCAGAACGGTCCGCGTCCCGAGTCGCTCTGGCGAGCCCACGCACCCGCCGCCGTGTCCCCGCGGCGCCGTGTCCCGGTTATGACGCCCGCTCGATGGCCAGGGCGACGCCGTTGCCGCCGCCCAGACAGAGCGTGGCGATGCCGCGGTGCAGATTCCGCTGCTGCAGCGCGTAGAGCAGCGTCGTCAGGATACGCGCGCCGCTGGCGCCGATCGGATGGCCCAATGCCACCGCGCCGCCATTCACGTTGACCTTCTCGGGATCCGCGCCGAGCTCTCGAAGCACCGCGACAGCCTGCACCGAAAAGGCCTCGTTCAGCTCGATAAGGTCGACCTGGTCCATCGTCCAGCCGACCTTCTTGAGAAGGCGCCGCACCGCCTCGACCGGCGTCATCAGCAGATACTGCGGCGGGAGGCCGCTGGTGGCCTGACCGGCGATGCGCGCCATCGGCGTCACGTTGAGACTGCGCGCACGCTGCGCCGACATCACCACCAGCGCGGCGGCGCCGTCGTTGACGGGGGGCGCGTTGCCCGCCGTAACGGTGCCGTCCTTCTTGAAGGCGGGCCGCAGAGCGGCGAGGGCGGCGCGTGTCGCGTCGGGACGTACTGACTCATCACGGTCGACGATCCCGGCATTGCCCGTCTGCTGAGGCACGGCGATCGGCAGCATCTCGGCTTTGAACCGGCCGGCCGCGTGCGCAGCGGCCGCCTTGCAGTGGCTCTTGAGGGCGTACTCGTCCTGCTGGTCGCGAGCGATGTGGTATTCGGTGGCGACGATTTCGCCCGCCATGCCCATGTGGCACTGCTCGAACGAGCACCAGAGGCCATCGACGATCATCGCGTCGAGCATCTCCTGATGGCCCATGCGGAGACCAGCGCGGGCGCCGGGTATCAGGTACGGGGCATTGCTCATCGACTCCATCCCGCCGGCGACCGCGATCTCGATGTCGCCGGTGGCGATCCCCTGAGCAGCCAGCATTACGGCCTTGAGACCCGATCCGCAGACCTTGTTGATCGTGAGCGCGGCGACATGATCGGCCAGCCCACCGCGGAGCGCCGCCTGCCGCGCCGGTGCCTGACCGAGGCCCGCCGAGACGACGTTCCCCATGATGCATTCCTCGACGCTCGCAGGATCGATCCCCGCACGCGCCACCGCCTCGCGGACGACCAGCGCACCCAGCTCCGTCGCGGAGAGGTTCTTCAGGCCGCCGAGAAATTTGCCCGTCGGCGTCCGGACTGCCGAAACAATGACGGCTTCCTGCATGCCTTCATTGTACCGGGGGCTGATCCCGGAAACGGACGGTTTCGCGGTATACGTGGCCGCCAGCACGAATCGCTTCGTCAGTTTCGAACCGCTCGACGTCCGGACCCCATTTCGCTGGCAATGCAGGAGCAGCGCGCGGTGCTCCGGCTCCCGCGTTGACCGGGCACTTCGCGCGCGGGCTGGATCTAGGACAACCGGACGTCCAGGCGCCGGAGAACATCGGCGCCGAGCAGCGCCTGAAGCCGGCGGCGGATCAGGGGCGCCGAGCGTTCGACTTCACGCCGCCACGCCGGATCCTTGGCCCGGACGTACAGCACGGCGTCGCGCAGCTCGATGGTCGTGGCGCGATCGAGGGCCGGACCGACCGTCAGGCGCCAGGCGAACGCGACCTTCTCCGGCGTCTGCGGCGCGTTGCGGAGGACGGCCGCGAGCGCGTCCGGAATGACCTCGGCGACGGGAACCACGCAGCGAGGATAACATTCATCTCAATTTCGATTTTCGATTTGCGCTTCGAACGGCGCATCGCTCGATCGATCAATCGAAGCACTTTCGGCGGGCCATTCGAGGCATTTGATTCCGATAGTGCATCGATCGACCGATAGCCAAATTCTTCAATCGATGCTCAAATCGAGAGTGAAGATTTGAATGTCTAGGTTGGTGCTCGCCTCCGCGTCGCCGCGGCGTGCGGAACTGCTGCGGGCGGCTGGATTCGCATTCGACGTCATCCCGGCGCACGTCGATGAAACGATGGATATCGAGGAGACGCCGGACGGCTACGCGCGCCGCATCGCACAACAGAAGGCCGAAGCAGTCGCCGGACGCACGCCCGGCCGGCCGATCCTTGGCGCCGACACGATCGTCGTCGTCGATCACGAAGTCCTGGGCAAACCGGGCGACGTCGCCGACGCGCGCCGGATGCTCACACGTCTCTCCGGTCGGGAGCACATCGTCATCACCGCCGTCTGCCTGGTGAATCCCGCTCCAAGCGAAGGGGCGTCGAAGCGGCTCGGGACGCGCGTTGCGCGAACCACGGTCGAGTTCGCGCCGCTCAGCTCTGCTGAAATCGACTGGTATGTGGCCACGGGCGAGCCGATGGACAAGGCGGGCGCCTATGCGGTGCAGGGGCTCGCGTCGCGATTCGTGACCCGGATCGACGGCTCGTATTCCAACGTCGTTGGCCTCCCCGTTGCGGTAGTCTATGACTTGTGCAGGGAGGCGGGATTGCTGGTATCCTGAAGGCGTCTACGCCCTCAAATCTATGAGCCACAAAGCCGTCAAGGTCGGATTGACCGGTCTGGTGCTCGCCACCGCATTCGGGGTGCTGCTGTATTCGACCCTCGGTGAGAGCGCGCAGTACTACAAGTATGTGGACGAAGTGATGGCTCAACCGGAGGCCTGGTACGGCAAGCCGCTCCAGGTACACGGTTACGCCCGCGATATTCGTCGCAAGCGCGACTCGCTGGACTACAGCTTCGAGATTCACCGCGAAGGCAAGGTGCTGCGCGCCACCTACACGGGCATCGTACCCGACACGTTTCAGAACGACTCCGAAGTGGTGCTCCAGGGGACGCTGTCGCCGGACGGCTTCCACGCCACCGGCATGACCGCCAAGTGTCCGTCGAAGTACGAGCCACAGGTCGGATCCGCGGCAGGGACGACAGGCAGCGGCACGAATTAGCCGAGGGCTGACGCATGGCATCCCTCGGGTATTACCTCCTCCTCACCGCATTCGTCGTCTGCGCGTACGCGGTCGCGGCATCGGTTGCCGGCGCGCGGCGGCGCTCGCGGCCGCTCGTCGACAGCGGCATCGGCGCGTTCTATCTCGTCGCGGCGATCATGACGGCGGCCTCGTCCGTGATCGTCTACGCGTTCGTCACCGGCGATTACACGATCAAGTACGTCGCGCGGTATTCGGATTCCGTGCAGCCGCTCTTCTACAAGATCACCTCGTACTGGGGCGGTCTCGACGGCTCGATCATGTTCTGGGTGTTCCTGCTGTCGCTCTTCGGCAGCACGGCGGTCTACGTGAACAGGGAGCGTCACCGGGAGTTGATCCCCTATGTGGTGACGGTGATCTCGGTCGTCCAGATGTTCTTCCTGTTCCTGATGATCATTCACAACAACCCGTTCGAGACCTATCTGACCGAGAGTCTCGCGGACGGCGAGGGGCTCAATCCGCTGCTGCAGAACTTCTACATGGTGATCCACCCGCCCACCATGTACACGGGCTTCGTCGGGCTGACGATTCCCTTCGCGTTCGGCATGGCGGCGCTCATCACGGGCTATCTGGACGACTCGTGGCTCCGTGCCGTCCGCCGCTGGACGATGATCTCGTGGCTCTTCCTGTCGATCGGCCTCGGCCTCGGGATGATCTGGGCGTACGAAGAGCTCGGGTGGGGCGGCTACTGGGGCTGGGATCCGGTCGAGAACGCCGGGCTGCTGCCGTGGTTCACGGCGACCGCCTTCCTGCACTCGGTCATGGTGCAGGAGCGGCGCGGCATGCTGCGGGTGTGGAACGTGACGCTCGTCATTCTGACGTTCTTCCTCACCATCTTCGGCACCTTCATGACGCGTTCGGGCATCGTGCAGTCGGTGCACGCGTTCGGCGAGGATCCCGAGCTGGCGCGCCTGTTCACGATTTTCATGATCGCGATTCTGACGATCAGCTTCGGCTTCGTGATCTACCGCCTGCCGCTGCTGCGGGCGCGGAACGAGCTCGACTCGTGGATGTCGCGCGAGGCCGCGTTCCTCGCCAACAACTGGATCCTGCTCTTCTCCGCCTTCTTCGTGCTGTTCGCCACGATGTTCCCGACGCTCAGCGAGGCGGTGACGGGCGAGCGGCTCACGGTGGGACCGCCGTTCTTCAACAAGTGGATGTTGCCGATCGGCCTCACGTTGCTGCTGCTCACGGGTATCGGGCCGCTGCTCGCGTGGCGCAAGTCGACGCTGGTGAGCCTTCGCGATCAGTTCGTGATTCCCGTCGTGACCGCGCTCGCCGTCGGGACGGTGGTGGTGGCGATGGGCGTCCGCGTCTGGACGTCTGGGATTTGCTTTGCTCTCTGCGGTTTCGTCATGGGCACGATCGGCCAGGAGTTCTGGCGCGGGGCGCGTGTCCGCCAGCGCGCCACCGGGACGGACGTCCTGACCGCGCTCATCGGGCTCGTCGCCCGCAACAAGCGCCGCTACGGCGGCTACACCGTCCACGTCGGGATCGTGCTGCTGTTCTTCGGCTTCGCGGGCGAGGGGTTCAAGCTCGACGAGCAGGTCCTTCTCAAGCCCGGCCAGCAGGCCCAGGTCGGCGACTTCACCGTGCGGCTCGACGCCGTGCGCGTCACCGACGACGGCCAGAAGCAGATGATTACGGGGCACACCACGGTGCTCCGCGACGGCGAGGAGATCGGCCGGATGTATCCGGCCAAGTGGTTCTTCCGGAAGCACGAAGACGAGCCGACCACCGAGGTCGCCATCCGCCGATCGTTTGCCGAGGACATCTACCTCGTCATGCCCGCGTTCAATCTCGAGGAGCAGAGCGCGAGCATGCAGATCGTCGTCAATCCGCTCGTGAACTGGGTCTGGGTCGGCTTCGGCGTCATCGCCGTCGGCACGCTGATCGCGCTCCTGCCGGAAACGGTGTTCGCCTTTGCCCTGGCGCGCGTACCCGCAGGCGCGGTGACCACGTCGCTCCTGGTGCTCGCGCTCCTGTTGTGGCCAGCCGCGGTGATGGCGCAGAGCGCCCAGACCGTCTCGCCCGAGCAGCGCGGCGCGCTCGAACGGCAGCTCGAGGGCGAGATCCTCTGCACCTGCGGGTGTCGTCGTCCGCTCAATGACTGCGGCATGTTCAACTGCCAAGGGCACGCGAGCCAGACCACGAAGCTCAGACAGTTTCTCGCCGAGGGCAAGGACCACGACGAGGTCGTTGCCGCATTCATTCGCGACTTCGGCAGCGAGGCCGTGCTTGCCGCGCCCGTCGACCGCGGGTTCAACCGCCTGGCGTGGCTCTTTCCCTACCTGGCGGCGCTGACGGCTCTTGCCGTCGTCGTCGTCATGGCGCGGCGGTGGTCGAGCCGTCCCCTGGCGGTGGCTGGCGGCGACGCGGGCATCGACCCGGCGCTCAGCGCCCGCCTGGATGATGAGCTCAGAAACCTCGACTGAAGCCTTCCAACCCTGGCAGCTCTTCACGCTCGCGGGCCTGATCGGCGCGACCGTCGTCGTGTTCCTGGCGCAGGGCCAGACCCCCGCCGGCGTGATCCTTCTGAGCCTGACCATTTTCGCCGCGGCGCTCGTCGGCTACGCGGCGTGGCGCACGCTGGCGCCACTGACGGGAAGCGAAGAAGGCACGGGCCCTCAGATCCTCGGGGGTCGGACGCGCGCCGCGCTGGAGCGCGAGAAGACGCTCGTGCTCCGGGCGATCAAGGATCTCGAGTTCGACCATGCCATGGGCAAGATGTCGGACAAGGACTTCGCGGAGATGACGGGCCGTCTGCGCATCCGCGCCGCCGGACTGCTGCGGCAGCTCGACGCGGGCACCGGTTACCGCGACCAGATCGAAAAGGAAATCGCGAAGAGACTTGGCGATCGTCCCGCCGCCCGGGCGAATAGGTGCGCCGCGTGCAATACCAAGAACGACATCGACGCGCGCTTCTGCAAGCATTGCGGCGCCGCGCTGGAAAATCCCAAAACCGAATGATCAAATCCCGAACTCTGCTCTATCGCTTCTTTTCGGGTGTTGGGATTTGGGTTTTGGGATTTGGCATCGCCGGGGCCCAGATGCCCGACCCGGCGCTGATGCACGGCCGCGCCATTCCGGCAGCCGATCTGCCTGCCGGCACCATCACGGTTCGCGTCGTCCGTGAAGCGCTGAGCACCAACGTCGTCGGCCAGGAGGTCCGCCTGACGGTGGCGGGAGCGACGCGCACGGCGACCACGGACAACCAGGGGCGCGCCACGTTCGCCGATCTGCCGTCGGGCGCCGAGGTGCGCGCACAAGCGACCGTGAACGGCGAGAACCTCGTATCCGAGCCGATCCGAATTCCCGCGTCCGGGGGGCTCCGCGTCATTCTGGTCGCCGGTCTGAAGAGTGCCGCAGGACGCTCAGACGCCAGCACGCCCGCTGCGTCACCCGTACGCGGCTCGGTCAGCTTCAGCCCGAACACCCGTGTGCTTCTGGAGTTTCGTGACGACGCGCTCCAGGTGTTCTACGTGCTCGAGATCCTGAATACAGGCAGCGGGCCGGTTGATATCGGCGGTCCGCTGATTCTCGATCTGCCGACTGGCGCGGCCGGTGCGGCAACGCTCGAAGGCACGACGCCGAATGCCAGCGTCAGCGGCGATCGGCTGACCGTCACCGGGCCCTTTGCCCCCGGCACGACGCCGGTGCAGGTTGGCTTCCGCCTTGTGTACGACAGCCCGACGCTCACAGTGGAGCAGCGCTGGCCCGTGGCGCTGGAGCAGCTGACCGTGGCGCTCGAGAAGGTCGGCGCCGTGACGATGACGTCGCCGCAGTTTTCCACGGTCGGAGAGGTGAACGCCGAGAGCGGCACCCCGTTCCTGCTGGCGAGCGGCCCTGCGATTCCCGCGGGCGGCACGCTTTCGCTCGAGCTCGCGAATCTGCCGGTCCACAGCCCGACCCCGCGCTCCGTAGCGCTGGCGCTCGCGGTGCTGATCATCGGTGTGGGCATCTGGTTCGCCGCCAGGACCCCGGCGCGCAGCGGCGACGCGCAGCGTCGGCTCGTCTCGCGCCGCGACAAGCTGCTGAACGAGCTCGCGCGCCTCGAGGAGCGCCGGCACAAGGGGACGCTCGGGGCCTCCGACGAGACGCGGCGACAGCGGATCGTCGCGGAGCTGGAGCAGATCTACGGCGAGCTCGACGAAACGGGTCCACCTGGAGGGGGCAAGGATCTGGCGGCGTGAATTTCGACCATCTCGCGGTCGAGGACGTCTCACGCCACTTCGGCCGCCGGCGGGCGCTCTCGCGCATCAGCTTCCGGGCCGACCGCGGGACGATTCTCGGCCTCCTCGGTCCGAACGGCGCCGGCAAGTCCACGATGCTGGCGCTGCTTGCCACGCTGCTCCGGCCGACGAGCGGCACGATCCGATACGGCTCACACACGCCTGACGCGCACGGCGCGGCGCTCCGAGGCGCCATCGGCGTGCTGGGCCACGACCTGTTCCTGTATCCGGAGCTGACTGCGCGCGAGAACCTGGAGTTCTTTGCGGGCCTGTACGGCGTGGCGGATCGTCGGGCGGCTGCGACCGCCGCGCTCGACGTGGCGGGCCTGGCCGAGCGCGGCCATGACCCGGTGTCCAGCTTCTCGCGCGGGATGCGCCAGCGCGTCGCCCTCGAGCGCGCGCTGATCCACCAGCCGCGCCTGGTGCTGCTCGACGAGCCGTTCACAGGACTGGACGACGCGTCGGGGGCGGCGCTTGGGCTTCGCCTGCACGCGCTGCGCGCGGGCGGAGCGATCGTCATCCTTGCGACACACGATCTGGACATGGCAGAGGGGCTGCTCGATCGCGCGGTGTTCCTGCGCGAGGGACGCATGGTGCACGCCACCGATCGCCCCGAGGCGCTCCGCGGCCTGTACCGAGAGGTCATGTCGGGCGCGAGGTCCTGAATGTTCGGGCAGATCGTCTGGCTCGTGCTCCGCAAGGACTTCACGATCGAGGTCCGCAGCCTCGAGATTGCCTATACGACGCTGTTCTTCGCGATCTCGTGCGTCCTCGTGTTCGCGTTCGCGCTGGTGCAGGAGGGACGGGCGCCGGAGGGCGGCGCCGCGGGCATTCTGTGGATCGCGATCGCCTTCGCCGGCACGCTCGCCCTGGGGCGGACCTTCGAGCGGGAGCGGCAGGCCGAAACGCTGCGGGCGCTGCTGCTCGCGCCGGCGGCGCGTCCCGCGGTGTACGTCGGCAAGCTCCTCGGAATCGTGCTGCTGCTCACGGCCGCCGAGTTCGTCCTCGTGCCGCTCGTGGCGCTGCTGTTTCAGGCGCCGCTCTTCGCGCACCCCATCTGGCTGGCGCTGATTCTCCTGACGGGCACCATCGGGTTCGCCGCCGTCGGGACGCTCTTCGCGGCGATGCTCGTCCGCGCCCGCAGCCGGGACGTACTGCTGCCCGTCCTGTTGTATCCGATCACCGTTCCGGTCATCATTGCCGGGGTGCGCGCCACCAGCGCGCTGTTGGCGCCTGAGGTCGATGCCGGTGTCCTGCAAGTGTGGCTCGCATTGCTGGTCTGCTTCGACGTGGTATTCCTGACCCTGGCGCTCTGGACGTTCGAGCCGCTCATGACGGACTGACATGCCGAACTGGTTCATGCCGCTTGCGGTCGTCTGCGGATTGATGTTCGCGACGGCGCCGATTCTCATCGCAAACGCGCCGTACGAATCGACGATGGGGCTCGTGCAGAAGATCTTCTACGTTCATCTGCCGTCCGCCTGGATGTTCCTGGTCGGTGCGATCGTCTGCGGCATCGCGAGCGTGCGGTTCTTGTTCCGCGGCGATCCCCGCCAGGATCGCCTCGCGTGGGCGGCCGCGGAGCTCGTGGTGCTCTTTGGCGCCATCACGCTCGTCACGGGGCCGCTGTGGGCGCGGAAGGCATGGGGCGTCTGGTGGCAGTGGGACGTGCGCCTGACATCGAGCCTGATGGGGTGGATGGTCGCGGTCGCGTACCTGCTCCTGCGGAAGTACGGTGGTCCCGGCTCCGACAAGCTGGCCGCCGGGCTCGCGCTCTTCGGTATGGCGAACGTCCCGTTCGTGTACATCTCGGTCAACTACTGGCGTACCATTCATCCCACGACGAACGTCGTCCCGACCCTGCCGACCTCCTTTGGTCTGCCGCTCTGGTTCAGCGCGGTGACCTTTCTCCTGCTGTTCATCCTGCTCCTGCGCATGCGCGTGCGGCTGGAGGAGCAGCGGGCGCGCGTGGACGCGCTGTATCTCTCGATGGATGCGTAGGCGATGAAGCTTTCGACCGTCATTCTCGTCGTTGGGTGTTTGTCGATCGGCCTCGGTGCGGTGGTCGACGCGCAGCCGCCGCCGCCGCCGCAGCAGGACGAGTTCGTGCCGATCGACCAGCTGCCGCCGCAGGATCAGCTCCCGGCCGCGCCGATGCTCGTCGCCGCCTATTGCTTCGTCGTCCTGGCGCTCTTTGCCTATCTGGTGTCTGTCGCGCGGCGGCTGACGGGCGTGCAGCGAGAGCTGGAGCGGCTCGAGGGCGACGTCAAGCGAGGCGGCAGCGCCTGATGCCGACTGCCGCCCATTTCATCTACATCCCGGCGGTACTCATCCTCGGGATCGTGATTGGGTGGATCCTGGGTTCTCGGGCGGCGGCGGACGCCTACGCCGCGCAGCTCCGGAAGATGCAGGCGCGTGGGGCCAGAGAGGCGAAGACGACTGGCACCAAAGAGCCGTAATCCTCGATCGGTCGGGCGATCCGGCCTGCATCCCGCCCAGCCCGCGCTCGACGGACGTCCCCTTCGGCGCGCTGCCGAACCTGCGGAAGACCAGCGGCATGTGTTTCTGCAGGTAGTACGTCCAATCGAAGGTAGCACCGGGGTGCTCGGGTACATCACGATGACGTTGATCATGGTGAGCCTCCGGCGACGCACTATCTTCCTGCACCCAGTCGGTGCGCCAGGACGTCGGGGAGGCCGGCCTCGACGATCTTCGCCTGTGCCGCACCGACGTCGTACCGCGCGCGCAGGATCAGGAGGTTCCGCTTCGCGGTGTCGACCATCCCGTAAGCGGCGCGCGAGTCGCCGTCGCGCGGTTGCCCGACGGCCCCGCAGTTGACGAGATACTGAGCACCACCATCCAGCGTTACCGTGAACGTGCTGCCGCGGGGCGGCCCGAGGGGGTCGAGCGAGGCGCTGCGCTGCCGTGCCGCGTCCGCCTCGCTCATCAGCCGGAAAATCGCGGGGACGTGGGTGTGTCCGTACAGACAGACGGGCCGCCGGGCTGAACGCATCGATCGGAGCGCGTCGAGGTCGTCAAAAACGTAGACATCCTCGTCGAACGTCGTTCCGTGGCAGATCTCGAGCCCGTCGTCGACGATCGCGGGGCCCTGCGGAAGCGCGGCCAGCCAGGCGCGGTTTTCAAGCGTCAGCACCCGCGCCGTCCAGGTGATCGCTTCGCGGGCGATGTGGTTGAAGCCTTCCACGTCGGCAAGGCCGGCGGCGACCTTGTCGTGATTGCCGCGGATGACCGCCGCCACCGGCAACTGGCGCACACGGTCGATCACGGCGTTCGGGTCGGCCCCGTACCCGACGTAATCGCCAAGCAGCAGCACCTTGTCGTATGGCGCCGTCGACGCCAGGACGGCCTCGAGCGCCTCGAGATTGGCGTGAATGTCGCTCAGAACGAGATAGCGCATGCCTACAGGCCGGCCTAGTAGCCGATCCAGTCCAGCAGCCGCTCGACCACTTCTTCGACCGGCCCGCCGGCATCAATCCGCACGTGCGCGGCCGCATAGGCGACCCGCCGGCGCTGATAGAGCTCCTCCATCTGAGCGCGATCGGCGGCCAGCGGCCGCCGGCCGTCGACCGGGATCCGATCGAGCACCGACGGCAGCGGTACATCGAGCCAGACGACCGCGCCGTCGCTCAGCATGAGCGCGCGGTTCTCGGGATCGACGAACGTGCCGCCGCCGGCGGCGACGACGACGTTGCGGTCGGGCAGCAGGTCGTAGAGCACGAGCCGCTCGACGCGTCGGAAGTACGCCTCGCCCTCGTCGGCAAAGATGGCCGCCACGGTGCGATGCTCGCGCGCTTCGATTCGCGAATCGACGTCTTCTGGACGCCAGCCGATCCGGCGCCCGACGGCGTGGGCAACCGTCGTTTTCCCGGCGCCCATGAACCCCACGAGGTAGAGCTTATCGGCTTTCACGCCCGCAGCGACTCGAGAACCGAGAAGAACTCGGGATACGAGACGGCGGCGGCGCCGGCGTCATGAATGGTGGTGGGTCCGGTCGCGCCAAGCGCCGCGATGGCGAACGCCATCGCCAAGCGATGGTCGTTCTGGGCGTCGACATCGCCGCCCCGCAACCTGGCGCTGGCGCGGACGTGGAAGCCGTCGGGTCGTTCCTCGATGTCGGCGCCCATCCGTCGGAGACCCTCGGCGAGAGCCGAGATCCGGTCGCTTTCCTTGACGCGCAGCTCCTGCGCGCCCGCCACCGACAGGGCGCCGCCATGTGTTGCGAGCGCCGCAAGCACCGGCAGCTCGTCGATGACGCCCGGTACCTCGTGGGGCGCAATCCGCGTCTCGAGAAGCTCGCCATGTCGAACCACGATGGTCCCGGAGGGCTCTCACGTCTCGTCCTCGGATCGGGCCGCACGCCCCATGGCAATCGCTGCCCCCATCCGGCGCAGGACGTCGAGGACGGCAGTGCGCGTCGGGTTGAGGCCGACGTTCTCGAGGACGACTTCCGAATCGGGCAGGGCGGCGGCGGCCACCATCCAGAACGCGGCCGACGAAAGGTCGCCGGGCACCGCGAGCTCCCGGCCGGCGAGCCGCTGTCCACCCCGCACCGACACGATCGCGCCGCTCTGACCGACTTCGGCGCCAAACATCCGCAGCGCCCGCTCGGTGTGATCGCGCGTCGGCAGCGGTTCACGTACGCTCGTGATCCCTTCGGCGTGGAGGCCGGCCAGGAGGACGGCGCTCTTGACCTGCGCGCTGGGCACCTCGGGTTCGAACTCGAGCGGCGAGAGGTGCAGCGTGCCCTCGATCGTCAGCGGCGCCCTGCCGTCCTCGGAGGCGATTCGTGCGCCCATCCGCTCGAGCGGGACGATGATGCGGCGCATCGGCCGCCGGCGCAGGGAATTGTCGCCGGTCATCGACGTCCGGAACGGATGCGCGGCCAGAATGCCCGCCAGCATCCGGATCGTGCTGCCGGAGTTGCCGGCATCGAGTATGCCGGACGGCGCACGCAGCCCGCGTATGCCGCGGCCGCCAATCTCGACGTCGATGCCGGCACCGTCGCGCGAGGGACTCTGGCGAATCGCGATGCCAAGCCCCTCGAGGCACCGCAGCGTCGAGGCGCAGTCGACGCCGGTGGAGTAGCCGCGGATCGTCGAGCGGCCGTCGGCAATCGAGGCGAGCAGCGCATAGCGATGGGAAATCGATTTGTCGCCCGGCGGGCGCACGCGGCCGCGCACGCGCGGGGCCGGATGCACCATCACTGAGCCGCTGGCCATCAGACGACTATAACAACTCCCAACTCCCAAAGCCCAACTCCCGAGGCCCGACGCCCAGACGTCTTATAATCCCTGTAGCGCATGTCCGCGGCGAACACCGTCCGCCTCGACTTCCACAGCAGCTTCGACATGCTCGAGTTCGTCCAGATGGTCAGCGACCATATCGGCCGCCGCGTCGGCCTGGATGACGAGGCGCTCCACTGGCTGGGGGTCGCCGTCCGTGAATCGGTCATCAACGCCATCACGCATGGGAATGCGAACGATGCGCAGAAGCGCGTGCACATCGAGTTCACGCCGCTCGACGGCGAGGCACCAGGTCTGGCGATTCGCGTCCGCGATGAAGGACCGGGATTCGATCCGACGTCGCTTCCCGACTGTTGCGCGCCCGAGAACCTGCTCAAGTCACGCGGCCGCGGAATCTTCCTGATCCGCAGTTTCATGGACGAGCTCGTGCTGCGGCGCGCACCAGAAGGCGGTATGGAAGTCCGCATGGTCAAGCGCGTCCGTCCCCCGCAGGCCTGAGTGCCCGACCCTCGTTTTCTCGCGACAGCCGTCGAGATCGTGCTGCGCGCGGGCGACATCCAGCGCGCCCGGCGGCAGGGCGGGTTTCGGGTGTCGAAGAAGGGCGTCCGCGACCTCGTCACGGAGGTTGACCTCGAATGCGAGCGGATGTGCCGTGGAGTCATCGCGGAGCGCTTTCCCGACCACGACGTCCTGGCCGAGGAGCTCGGCGCCGACAGCGCCGCCAAGCCGAGCGCGCGGTGCCGATGGGTATTCGATCCGCTCGACGGCACGACCAACTACGCGCATGGGCTGCCGATCTTCTGTGCGTCGCTGGCGCTGCAGATTGAGGGCCGGACCGAGGTGGGCGCGGTCTACGACCCGTCGCGCCGCGAGCTCTTCACCGCGGAACGGGGCGAGGGCGCCTATCTGAACGGCCAGGCGCTCGCCGTCTCCGACACCACCGAGGCAATCGACGCGCTGCTCGTCACCGGTTTTCCGTACTTCTACAAGCAGGAGCTCGTCGATCTCTTCGCCGCCTTCCTCCAGCGCGCGCGAGCGGTGCGCCGCCTCGGGTCGGCGGCGCTCGACCTCTGCTACGTCGCCGCGGGCCGATTCGACGGCTTCTGGGAGCAGCACCTGAAGCCGTGGGACATGGCGGCAGGGGCGCTCGTCGTCGAGGAGGCCGGCGGTCGCCTCACCGGCATGGACGGGTCGCGCTTCGACCTCGCCGCCGGACATGTCGTCGCCTCGAACGGACGCGTACACGAGGCCGTTCTTTCAATCATCCGCGACTTTCGCGCGGGTCTGTCGTCCACCTGAGCTGGCACTCTCCCTGCACACGCGGCCACGCGGAGGTTGGCCCATGGCAAGAGGGCTCATACTGGCGGCCGTCGTCGTCGCCATTGCCCAACCCGCGGCGGCGCAGCAGACACTCAATGTCTCGCTCGGATATTTCACGGTGCGCGGCGAGGACGCCCGCGTCGAGCGGGACGTTCTCAACGAGAATCGGAATGTCCTGGCGTTTGACATCGGTGATTTCAACGGCGCTGCCGTTGCCGGCGAATGGCTCGTCCCGCTGGGCCAGTACGTCGAGGCCGGCGCCGGCGTCGGCTTCTCGCGACGGACGGTCGACTCGGTCTACGAGCGCTTTACCGATCGCGACGGCTCCGAGATCGAACAGAAGCTGCGCCTGCGCATCGTGCCGGTGGCCTTCACGGTGCGCGTCGTGCCGCTCGGTCACAGTTCGCCCGTGCAGCCGTACTTCGGAGGCGGCCTCGGTCTTTTCAACTGGCGCTACAGTGAGTCGGGGGAGTTCGTTGACTTTCAGAACCGAAACGCGATCTTCCGCGAGCAGTATGTCGCGTCCGGCAGCGAGACCGGCCCCATCGTCCTCGGCGGGCTGCGCTTCGTGGGCGATGCGGTGAGCAGCGGGTTGGAGATCCGCTATCAGGGCGCCGATGCGCCGCTCGGACGGCCGTTCTCGAGCCTGCAGCGCGATCCCAGAATCGATCTGGGCGGATGGACGTATCAGGTCACCGTCGGCTGGCGGTTTGGAGCGTAACTCGATAGAGCGCGACGCCGCCGCCTTCGCAGACCCGGACGAGATCGCGTCCAAACCGCGGCTCATGCCGAAGGCGGCGCGCGAGCACGTCACCGCCTTCGGCCTCCTCCTCGACGAGCACCCATGCGATCGGCGGCCTCGGCCCCTGGTCCAGGGCGTCGGTCCAGAGCACGCCGTTCCCTTCGTGTACGAAGTCGGCAATCGCAAAGCCGGCCTGTGACAGCTCCTGCATGTAGTGAGCGAGCGACCCCATGCTGGCAAGGATCCGACCGCCGCGATATCCGGATCTGAGGCAGGCCGTCACCTCGCGCCGGGCGGCCCGTAGCGGACGATCCAGCTGCGCCTCCACAATGACAGGTGCATCCTGTCGCCACGGCGGCGACTGGATGAGCATGATGCCGACCAGGAGCCCCGCGGTGACGATCGCCGCCTGGCGCCGCAGGAATCCGACGGCGATCCCGCCACAGAGTGCGCACGCGACGACGAGCGGCAGCATGTACCGGATACGGAAGGGATGTCCCTCGTAGAACGCGTACGCCGGGGCGATGGCGGCGGCAAACGGCGCCAGGAGCACGAGCATCGCGGCGTGCCCGCGGCTCGCAAGCGCGCGGGCGGCGACGAGCACGGCCGCGCCGATCGCGATCGCCTCGGTGGCGCGGGTGCTCAACTGATGCGTGCCCCACCAGACGGCGAGCCACGCCCGCGCGAGCTGACCATCGTAGTACGCGTCAGGGACATAGAAGCTCGTCGTCAGCCAATCGCCGGTGGTCAGGCGGCTCAGGAACAGGAAGAGCAGGACGGCGGCCGCCGGCCAGCGGCCGAGCAGGACGGCGCGCCGCACGAGTGCGTTCCGGGAGGCGCCGATTCGTCCTGACGCGTAGAGCGCGGCGGCGATGCCGGCAACAATCACGAGCCACGCTTCATAGCGGGTCCACGCTGTCGCGAACAGCGCTACACGAAGTCGGGCCGGGACCTGGTCCTGATTGCGCGGCACCCACTCGTAGAGCCACAGCGTCACCAGCGTCACGCCGGCCAGCGCCAGCGGTTCCGTCATCGGAGTGGTATGCACGTACAACAGGTTCGGATTGAGTGCGACCAGGCTGGCCGCAGTGACCGCCCCGAGGCGCGATCCGGTGGCGGCAAGCGCGGCGCGCGTGATCGCGTACGTCGTCACGCCGAAACAGGCGATCGACACGATCGACGCCGACGCGCCGGTTCGGTACCAGGCATCGATCTGGAGCGGCACCGCCTGCAGCAGGTGCGGCAGCGGCAGCCAGACTGCTCCGATCTGCTGCCAGCCGGGCGTGAGATTGTCGAAGATGCGCCGCGCGACGACGAGATGCGCCCGCGCGTCGTAGTGGCTGAGGACGAGATCGGCCCGCAGATAGATGAGCCAGGCGACGAAGGCCGAGGCGCTCGCGAGCGCCGCGAGCACGCGCGCTATAATCACGGGCCTCTAAGGTAGCCCACCTCTCTCGTGAAATCCTTCGTCAGCTGGATCTACGGCTTCGCGCTCGGCATCGGCGGCCCCGGCCTCTTTGGCATTGCGTTCCTCGACTCGTCCTTCATCTCGCTGCCGCAGATCAACGACATCCTCGTCGTGCTCATGGTCACGCAGAACAAGGCCTGGATGCCGTACTACGCGCTCATGGCGACGCTCGGGTCGATTGCCGGCTGCTATGTCATCTATTACCTTGCCGACAAGGGGGGCGAGGCCTTCCTGCGGAGGCGGCTGCATGCCGGCCATACCGAGCGCGCGCTCGCGCTCTACCGCCGCCATGGCGTGCTGGCGCTGATGGTGCCGGCGCTGCTGCCGCCGCCCGCGCCGTTCAAGCTGTTCGTGCTGATGGCGGGCTTCGCCGGCGTGCGGCCTCTCAAGTTCGTGCTCGCCGTCGGACTGGCGCGCGGCGCGCGCTACCTCGCACTCGGCCTACTCGCCATCTGGTACGGCGATCTGGCGCTCGAGCTGATGCGCACGCGCGGCCGCGAGGTCGCGCTCTGGCTGGCGATCCTGCTCGTGGCAGCCGCCTTCGCGTGGTGGTGGGTCGCGCGTCCACGGACCTAGACGATCGTGCCGGAGGCGCCGGATACAATCGTCGCGGTGCCCCCCGAGATCTCCATCGTCATCCCGCTGTACGACGAAGAGGCCAGCGTCGAGCTGTTTCATCGCGAGCTGTCGCGCGTGCTGGGCATGTTCGGCCGCCCCTACGAGATCATCTTCATTGACGACGGGAGCCGCGATGCTACGTTCGAGCGCCTGGCCGCGGTGTATGCACGCGATCCCCACGTGCGGGTCATCCGGTTCGCGCGCAACTTCGGCCAGACGGCAGCGTTTGCCGCCGGCTTCGCGCATGCGCGCGGCCGGCTGATTGTCACGTCGGATGGCGATCTGCAGAACGACCCCGCCGATATTCCGCGGCTTCTCGACGTCGCGCGCGATCACGACATCGTCTGCGGCTGGCGCAGGGCGCGGAAGGACGCGTATCTGACCCGGCACCTGCCGTCGGTCGCCGCCAACTGGGTGATCGGTCTGATCACCGGCATCCGTCTGCACGATCAGGGCTGCTCGCTCAAAGTGTTCCGCGCCGAGGTCGTCAAGCCGCTGCAGCTCAGGCCCGGCATGCACCGGTACCTCCCGGCCATTGCAAGTCAGCTCGGGGGACGGGTCGCGGAGGTCATCGTGACCCATCGTGCGCGGCGGTTTGGACGGTCGAAATACGGCTTGTCCCGGACTTTTGGCGTCATCCGGGACCTCCTGCGGCTCCGGCGCCTCATGCGAGAGGCAATCGTCCCTCGCGGTTCCGCGCCCCGCCTCTACGAAATCACCGAGATCCTCGAAAACGCGCAGCGCGGGCCACGGGAGCCGGAGGGCTTTAGCCCTCCGGAGCGTTAGAATTCCCGTGGCATCGATGGAGCAAAGCCGGCGCGACTTCCTGAAGACGACCGCCGCGGCCTGGGCGGCGAGCGCGTGGGGCGCCGCCGCGTCGGCGCAGGCGCCGGCCGCGGGCGACGAGATCGTGTGGCTGTCGCTCGCAGAGGCGAGCGCGCGGCTGCGTGACCGGGCGGTGACGTCGCTCGAGCTGACGCGCGCCTGCCTGGCGCGCATCCAGCGTCTCAATCCAACGCTGAACGCCTTCATTACCGTGACAGCGGACCAGGCGCTGCGCGACGCGAAGGCGGCCGATACCGAGATCGCGCAGCAGCGCCGGCGCGGACCGCTGCACGGCATCCCGATCGCGCTGAAAGATCTGGTCGATACGGCCGGCATCAAGACGACGGCGGGGAGCGCCGTGTTCGCCGACCGCGTGCCACGAGAGGACGCTGAGGTCGTACGACGTCTCAAGGATGCGGGGGCGGTGATGTTGGGGAAGCTCAACATGCACGAGTTCGCCTACGGCGACAGCTCCGCTCAGAGCCACTACGGACCGGTCCGCAATCCGTGGAATCCCGATCGCGTCGCCGGCGGATCGTCGGGCGGATCGGCCGCGGCGGTCGCGGCGGGTCTGTGCTATGCCGCCCTCGGCTCCGATACGGGCGGGTCCATTCGCCAGCCGGCGGCGTACTGCGGGATCGTCGGCCTCAAACCGACTTATGGCCTTGTGAGCACGCGGGGCGTGGTGCCGCTCTCGTGGTCGCTCGATCACATCGGGCCGATGTGCCGGACGGTGATGGACGCCGCGCTGAGCTTGCAGCCGATCGCCGGCTACGACCCGAACGACACGAACAGTCTGGCGGCAAGCCCGCCGGATTACGCGGCGGCGCTGGGGTCGCGTCCGGCGGCGCTGCGGCTCGGCCTCCCGCGCGCGGTGTTCTACGAGAGCCTCGACGCTGAGATCGAGCGCGCCGTCAACGAGGCGCTGCGCGTGCTGCGCGGCCTGTCGGCGTCGGTGCAGGACGTCCGGCTCCCGCCGTACAAGACGCTCCCGATCGTCGGCGCGGAAGCCTATGCGTACCACGCACCGTATTTCACGAAGACTCCCGACCGCTACCAGCCGATGACACGACGGCGTCTCGAGGCCGGGGCCAAGGTGACGACCGCGGCGTACATCGAAGGCCGTCGCGAGCTCGATCGACTTCGCCGTGAAATCGTCGCCGTCTTCAAGACCGTCGATCTCCTGATTACCCCGACGACGCCGGTGCTGCCGGCGACGGTGCAGGAAGCGCTCAACGATCCCGGCACGCCGCCGGCCGGTGGCGTCGCGCCGTCGCTGCGCAACACGCAGCCGTTCGACATTTACGGGTTGCCCTGCGTCTCGCTGCCGTGCGGGTTCAGCGCCAGCGGGCTTCCGATTGGCCTGTCGATCAGCGGGCCGCCGCTCGGCGAAGCCCTCGTGCTCGGGCTCGCGCACGCCTACGAGCAGGCGACCGAGTGGCATCGTCGACGCCCGCCGGTCTGACCCGGATCGTCTGGTACACTCTGAACAGGATGTCGTACCGCAGCGCGCTGGAAGCCCGCATCGCGAAGAAGACCACGAAGGCGATCGTCGACTTCCACCTCATCGAGGATGGCGATCGGGTCATGGTCGGCCTCTCCGGCGGCAAGGACAGTTGGGCGCTCATGCAGACGCTCGATCGGCTGCGGCAGCGCGCGCCGATCGACTTCTCGCTCATCGCCGTCAACGTCGATTCCGGCTACAAGGAGTTCAAGCACGACGTCATCGCGAAAACGTGTGAAGAGCGCGGCTGGGAGTGCCGGATCGAGCACACGTCGATTGGCGACGTGATGGACGATCTGCTCGAGGCCAACGCGACGCCCTGTTCACTCTGCGCCCGTCTCCGGCGCGGCGTGCTGTACCGCATCGCCACCGAAGTCGGCGCGACGAAGATCGCGCTCGGGCATCACCTGGACGACTTCATCGAAACGCTGCTCCTGAACCTCTTCTTTGCGGGGGCTCTCAAGGCGATGCCGGCGCGGCTCGTCTCCGACAACGGCGAGCACGTCGTGATCCGGCCGCTGGTCTACGTCGGCGAGGACGAGGCACGGCTCTACACGAAGGAAGTGGGTCTCCCGATCATCGGCTGCTGCTGCCCGGCATGCGGTGATCTCAGCCTGCAGCGCCAGCGCGTGAAACGTCTGATTCTCGACCTCGAGCGCGAGCACCCCGGCGTCAAACAGTCGATGCTGAAGGCGCTCGGCAACGTCATGCCGCGCCATCTCCTCGACACGCGCGTGAACCCGAGCGGCGAGCTGCGCGACAGTGTCGCGCTGCGGCTCGAAGAGGAAGGGCACCCCTCCACCCTCATTCACATCCGGAACTGACGTGCGTGCCGTCGTCCAGCGCGTGACCGAGGCACGCGTCCGGGTGGGGGATCGTGTCACGGGCGAGATCGGGCATGGGCTGCTCGTCCTCGTGGGGATCGGACGCGACGACGGTCCAGAGGACGTGAGGTACGTCGCAGGGAAGATCCGCGACATCCGCATCTTCGAAGGCGAGGGCGGAAAGCCGATGGACCGACCCGTGGTCGAGGTCGGCGGATCGGTGCTGGTTGTCTCGCAGTTCACGCTCTACGGCGACATCCGCAAAGGACGACGTCCTGCGTTCGACGGCGCCGCGTCGCCCGCGCGCGCGCGTGCGCTCTACGAAGATCTCGTGAGAGAATTGCGGGCGGTTCCGCTGCCGGTTGCCACCGGCGAGTTCCAGGCCATGATGCGCGTCGAGCTCGTGAACGACGGGCCTGTGACTATTCTCATCGACAGCACACGCCAGTTCTGAGAGGCCGATGATCCGACCGATCGCTGCCGCGTTGTTCGTCCTCGTCCCGCTTGCCGCCGCCGCCCAGCAGCGGCCGCTCGTCACTGAAGACCCCGAAACGATCGGCGCGCGACGGATGCTCGTCGAAGGGGGCTTCGACTATACGCGCGAAGTCGAGTATCCGACCTCGGGACTGGAAGGCCATCTGCTTCGGCTGCCACTCGTCGGGATCAGCCTGGGGATCGGCGACGTGGGCGAGGTACAGATGGACGGAGGACTCTACAACCGTCTGTCCATCACGAATCGACGGCCGGCGCCCCTGGCGCACATGCTCGTCGTGCCGGGCGATACGACCTGGGCCGTCGAAGACCTCGTCGTGGGGACAAAAGTGCGCCTCGTCTCGGAAGGCGCAGCGCGGCCGTCGATTGCGATTCGCTCGGCGACCAGGCTGCCGATGGCCTCGAACGAGAGCGGGCTGGGCCTCGACACGATGGATTTCTATTCGTCCCTTCTGGTGGCCAAGACGATACAGGCGGTGCGGATGGTCGGCAACGTGGGCCTCGGCATCCTCGGCGATCCCACGCGCGGGGATCGCCAGAACGACGTGCTCACATACGGTGTCTCCTTCGCGAGGGCCGTCTCGCCGAACGGCGAAGTCGTGGGGGAGATCAACGGCCGGAAGGACACGCGCCGCGGCGATCCGCCTCCCGGCACGGAATCGCGCAGCACGATGCGGCTCGGCGCCCGCTACACGGTCGGCGCCTGGCGCGCCGACGCCGCGCTCCTGTTCGGCCTGCTCGCCGCCGATCCGGGTTTCGGGGTGACCGCCGGCTTCACCTACGTGTTCAACGCCTTCCCGTCGCCCTGATGACCGCGCTGCGCGTCTTGAAGGCGCACGCCTACGGCAACGATTTCCTGCTCGTGCCGGACGCGGACGCGCAGACGGAGGCCGCGGCGCTGGCTCGCCTGCTGTGCGCGCGGCACGAGGGCATCGGCGCCGACGGCCTGATTCTCTACACCCTGCGCCGACGCGGCGCCGCGATGAGGCTGTTCAATGCGGACGGGAGCTCGGCCGAGCTCTCGGGCAACGGGCTACGGTGTCTGGCAGCGCTCATCGTGCGCGAGCATGATCTCGCGGGCGGCACGACCGTCGTCATCGAGACCGCGGCAGGGGAGAAGCGCCTCGATCTCCTCTCCCGCGACGGCGAGCGGTACACGTTTCGGGCGGCCATGGGACCGGCGGAGGACATCCAGCAGGCCGCGATTCCTGTAGGTCTCGAAGAGGTGACCGCGACCATCCTGCGCGTGGGAAATCCCCAGTGCGTGGTGCTGGGGCCGCTCCCCACGTCGGACCGGTTCGCCTGGCTCGGGCCGGCGCTGTCGGCGCACCCGCGCTTTCCGGAAGGGACGAACGTCGAGTTCGCCCACGTGGAAACGCCCAACACCGTGCGCATTCTGATTTGGGAGCGCGGTGTCGGCCCCACCACGTCCTCTGGCACAGGCGCGTGCGCAGCGGCCGTTGCCGCGGCGGCGCATGGCGGCGCGGCGCGCGACGTCGACGTCGTCGCCCCGGGCGGGATCCAGTCGGTCGAATGGCGCGATGAGGGCGTCTACCTGACCGGCTGGGCGGAGATTCTGATGGAAGGCGCGTGGTTAGCCGACGACAGTCGGCTTGCCGTGCCGTGAGTGCGCCTGCTCGATGAGGATCCGCTCCGGCTCCTCGTCATCCGCGGCCAGACCGTCGAGGATGCGCTGCATGCGGCGCGTGTTGAGGGCGCCGTCCCACTTCGCGATCACCACGGTGCCGACGCCATTTCCGATGAGATTGGTGAGCGCACGCGCTTCCGACATGAAGCGGTCGATACCGATGATGAGCGCGAGGCCCGCGACCGGGATTGTCGGAATCGTCGCAAGGGTCGCGGCGAGCGTCACGAAACCGGCGCCCGTCACCGCCGCAGCGCCCTTCGACGTCAGCAGAAGGACTCCCAGCACGCCGAGCTGCTGACCGACGGTGAGGTCGGTGTTCGTGGCCTGGGCGATGAAGATCGCTGCCATGGTCATGTAGATCGAGGTGCCGTCCAGATTGAACGAGTACCCCGTCGGGATGACCAACCCGACGACCGACTTGTGGCAGCCCAGGTTTTCGAGCTTGGCCATCATCCGCGGCAGCACGGATTCCGAGGAGGACGTGCCGAGCACGATCAGCAGCTCCTCTTTGATGTAGCCGATGAACTTGAAGAGGCTGAAGCCGGCCCACGCCGAAATCGCGCCGAGGATCACGATGATGAACAGGAGGCACGTGAGGTAGAAGCCCGCCATGAGCTTCCCGAGCGAGAACAGCGTGCCGATGCCATACTGGCCGATCGTGAACGCCATCGCCCCGAACGCGCCGATGGGCGCTACTCGCATGATCAGGCCGACGATACCGAAGAGCACGTGTGTGAACTCGTCGATGATCGCCACCAGGCCGCGGCCCTTCTCGCCGAAGTGGAGCAGCGCGAGCCCGAAGAGGAGAGAGAAGAACAGCACCTGGAGAATCTCACCCCTCGCGAAGGCGTCGATCACGGTGGCGGGGATGATGTTCATCAGGAACTGGACCGTGCTCAGATGCTCGGCGCTGGACGTGTACGCGGAGACCGCTTTCGTGTCGAGCGTGGCGGGGTCGGCGTTGATGCCCGCCCCCGGCTGGTAGATGTTGACGACGATCAACCCGATGACGAGCGCAATGGTCGAGACCACCTCGAAGTAGATGAGGGCGCGCACGCCGATGCGGCCGACGTTCTTCATGTCGCCCATGCGCGCGATGCCGACGACGACCGTCCCGAAGATGATCGGCGCGATGATCATCCGGATCAGCCGGATGAACCCGTCGCCGAGCGGACGCATGGCGGTCCCGGTGCTCGGCCAGAAGTATCCGAGCAGCACGCCGATCGTGATGCCCGTCAGAACCTGAAAGTAGAGATGGGTGTAGAGCGGCTTCTTCGGGGTGGCCTGGGGCATATCGGGGACTGACTATATCCGATTCCGTCGGGTACGACGTTTTTGCGTACCGAAATCAGCGGCGACGTCGCACAGGTTGCGATCTGGATGCGGCGTCCACTTCGGCCAGCGCCTTTTCGACTCCCTCCTTGACGCCCTCCAGCGCCGCATTTGCGGCGAGATAGTCGCCGGCAGCGACCGCCTCGCCCGCTTTTTGCAGACTGGCCTTCGCGGTCGCGATCGCGTTGGCGGCCGGGGTGAGGACGGCGCGGGGCACTCGGGCGCGGGCGGCGGCGGCGAGCCGCGTCTGGCCGGCGGCCACGAGCGCCGTGATGTCGGTGACCGCGCGTTCGGCCTCCACCCGCATCCGCGCCTTGCTGTTGGCGGTCTCGCGGGCGGCGTTCTGCGCGTACTCGTGGCTTTCGAGGGCGTAGTTGAGGGCGAGCCGGTAGTCGCGCACGGCAACCGCCTCGTGGGCGCCCTTGAGCGCCGCGGTTGCGGCGGCATACTCCGTGGGCGCGTACTGCTCGGCGCCGGCTGCACGCGCCGCGTCGATCGCCCCCTGCGCGCGATCCATTTCCGCCGTGGGCGGTCCGGCACACGCCGTGAAAAGCACGGAACACGCGGCCAACACGAGCGCCGCGACCACTCGGCGGGACATCGGCACTTGAGTATAACGTCGATGAAACTGGTGGCACCACACGATCGCCCGCGCGAGAAGCTCGAGCGTCTCGGTGCCGCAGCCCTTGGCGACAACGAGCTGCTCGCACTCGTAATCGGAAGCGGGTCGCGCCACGTCGACGCGCTCGCGCTCGCCAACCGGGTGATCGAGCACGTGGGAGGTCTGCACGGCCTTGCGCGCATCGACCTCGGACGGCTGCGCGGGGTTCCGGGCATCGGACGGGCGCGCGCCGCCCAGATTGTCGCGGCCGTCGAGCTTGGCCGGCGCACGCTGGTCCGCGGCGTGGCGGAGCGGCCGTGCCTCCGCTCGCCGCGCGAGATGGCCGCCTATCTGCTGCCGCAGTACGGCGGGAGCGCCGTGGAGCAGTTCGGCCTCGTCATGCTCGACACGAAGCATCGGGTGATCCGCATCAAAATCGTCTCGAGCGGTTCGCTCGACAGCACCGTCGTTCATCCGCGCGAAGTGTTCCGCGAAGCGGCGGCGGCGTCGGCCGCCGCAATCATCCTGTTCCACAACCATCCCTCCGGTGACCCGACGCCGAGTCCGGACGATCTGCTGCTGACGACCCGGATGATCAGCGCCGGCGCGATCATGGGGATCGACGTCGTCGACCACCTGATCCTGGCGGACCAGCGGTACTTCTCGCTGCTCGAAGCGGGGCGTGTTGCCGCGGGGACGGGATAAGATGGTCGGGTTTGACGACGCTCTACTTCGACTGCTTCTCGGGCGCATCCGGCGACATGATCCTCGGTGCGCTCGTCGACGCGGGGCTGCCGCTCGACGATCTGCGGCGCGCGCTTGGGAGGCTCGCTGTCGAGCGCGACGTCCTGTGGACCGAGCAGGTGCGGCGCGCGGGGATCCGCGCCATCAAGCTGCACGTCCGCGGCGAGTGCGGCGCCGCTCACGGTCACGCCCACAGCCATCCGCATCGCACGCTCGCGGAGATCGCACGGCTGATCGAGGGTTCGGCGCTGTCGCCGGCAGCACAGGCACGCGCGAAAGGGCTGTTCGGCCGCCTTGCCGAGGCCGAAGCGGCGGTGCACGGCACGTCGCCGGACAAAGTCCACCTGCACGAAGTCGGCGCACTCGACTCGATCATCGATATCGTGGGGACGGTCTACGGTCTCGAGGCGCTCGGGATCGAGCAGGTGGTGGCCTCGCCGCTGAATGTCGGCAGCGGCACCATTCAGTGCGAGCACGGCGTCTACCCGGTGCCAGGTCCCGCGACCATCCGGCTGCTCGAAGGCGTGCCGATTTATGCCGGCCCGCAGGGCGCCGAGCTGGTCACGCCCACGGGTGCGCTGCTCGTGACGGGCTACGCGGATCGGTTTGGCCCCCTTCCGCCGATGCGCGTCCGGCGGGTCGGGTATGGCGCCGGGGGGCGCGAATTCCCCGACGTGCCGAACGTCCTCCGGATCCTCATCGGCGATGCGGATTCGACGGCGCCGGCGGGGCGGGTCGTCGTCATCGAGGCCGAGATCGACGACATGAACCCGCAGATCTTCGGCGTACTCATGGACCGCCTGCTGGCCGGCGGCGCGCTCGACGTCTTCTACACGTCGATTCAGATGAAGAAGAACCGCCCGGGAACGCTGCTCTCGATCGTCGCGCCACCCGAGGCGAGAGACGCGCTGACCTCACTCGTCTTCCGCGAGACGACGACGATCGGGGTGCGGCACACCGAGATGCAGCGCGAGTGTCTCGACCGCGAGACGGTGGCCGTCGAGACGCCCATGGGCCGCGTTCGCATCAAGGTCGCGCGGCGGAACGACGCGGTGCTCAACGCAGCGCCCGAGTTCGACGACTGCGTGCGCATCGCCGACGAGACCGGGACGCCGGTCAAGGACGTGCAGGCCGCGGCGATGAAGGCGTTTCTCGACCGTCCATAGATCCGTCAAGGCTGACGCCGTGCGCTTCTACCTCACGACCGCCATCGACTACGTGAACAGCCGACCGCATCTCGGCACCGCGTACGAGAAGATCACCGCCGACGTCGTCGCCCGGTACAAGCGCCTCTGCGGTATCGAGACGCACTTTGTCATGGGGAACGACGAGCACTCGCAGAACGTGTACCGGCGCGCGCTGGAGCGAGGGCTCGATCCGCTGGCGTACTGCGACCAGATGGAACGTGAGTTCCGGACGGTCTGGTCCCAGCTCGACGTCTCGTTCGACGATTTCATCCGCACCACGGAGGCTCGTCATCGGGCTGCGGTCCAGAAGCTCGCGCAGACATGCTTTGACAAGGGCGACATCTACGAGGGCGTGTACGAGGGGTGGTATTGCGTCTCGTGCGAGGCATTCAAACAGGAGAAGGACCTCGTCGAGGGAAAGTGTCCGCTGCATCCCACGCTGGCGCCGGAATGGATCCGCGAGAAGAACTACTTCTTCCGGTTGTCGCGCTATCGCGATGCGCTGCTCGCGCACTTCCACGCGACCCCGATGTTTCTCCAGCCCGACATTCGGCGCAACGAAATCCTCCGGCTGCTCGAAGGTGGCCTCGAGGACATCTCGGTCAGCCGCGCCGGCCAGCACTGGGGCATTCCGCTGCCGTTCGCGCGGGACAACGTCGTGTACGTCTGGTTCGATGCGCTGATCAACTACGCGGCGGCCGTCGGCTATGGCACCGACGACGCCCGGTTCAGCGCCTGGTGGCCAGCCGCCCTCCATATCGTCGGCAAGGACATCACGCGGTTTCATACCGTCGTGTGGCCGGCGATGCTGATGAGTGCGGGTCTGGCGCTGCCGGGATCCGTGTTCGGCCATGGCTGGGTGCATTTTGGCGGCCAGCGCATGAGCAAGTCGCTCGGTACGAGTCTCGATCCCTCCGCTGTTGCCCGCCGTTTCGGGCCGGACCCGCTGCGGCTCTATCTGGTCAAGGAGATCTCGTACGGCAGCGATGGCGACTTCACGTGGGAGCGGTACGAGGAGCGTTACAACGTCGATCTGGCGAACAATCTCGGCAACCTGGTCAGCCGCGTGGCGGCGATGGCCGAGAAGTACCGCGGTCTGACGCTGCGTCCCGTCGGCACGGGCGGTCGGCTTGCGGAGCTCACCGAAACTGTGCTGAATCGGTATCGCGCGTCGATGGACGGCCTCGCCCTTCACGACGGCGCTGCGGCCGCCTTCCAGATTGTGGATGCCACGAATGAATACATCGCGGCGACCGCACCCTGGACGCTGGCGAAGCAGACGAGCGATGCCGCCCGTCTCGACGAAGTGCTGTTCGCCGCGGCGGAAGCGGTGCGCGTCGCAGCCGTCCTCTTGCGGCCGATCATGCCAGGCTCGGCCGCCGAGATCCTGCGGCGCGTGGGCGACACGACACCCGTCGATGCGCTGCGCCTGGACCACGACGGACGATGGCGGGCCGCGGGAACGAGAGAGATCGTCAAGGGGCCGCCGCTCTGGCCGCGCGCCGAGGAGAGCCCCGCAAAGGAGATCACGGTGGAACAACCTGCGACGACACCGCCCGCACCTGCCGAGGAGCCGCGCATCACGATCGACGAGTTCATGAAGGTGGATCTGCGCGTGGCGAAGGTCCTCGAGGCGGAAGCGATCCCGAAGTCGAAAAAGCTCCTGAAGTTGAAAGTCGACACGGGCCGCGACCAGCGGACGATCGTCGCCGGCATCGCGGAGGCGTACCGGCCCGAGCAGCTCGTCGGCCGCACGATCGTCGTCGTCGCGAATCTCCAGCCGGCCACACTCATGGGTGTCGAGTCGAACGGAATGGTGCTCGCCGGCAGTTCCGACGGCGGGCAGCCGATTCTCGTCGGCTTCGACCAGGAGGTGCCGCCCGGCGCGCGGGTCCGTTGAGCCGGGTGTATAGTGCCGCCGCAGGAGGTGCAGCGGCATGGGTCGATTCACTCGGCTTGCGGTCGTCGGGCTCGCGTTGTTCCTCGCTCCGTCGCTGGCGTTCGCACAGGCCAGCATTGCCGGCGTCGTCCGCGATTCCTCCGGCGCCGTCCTCCCGGGCGTGACCGTCGAGGCGGCCAGTCCGGCGCTGATCGAGAAAGTCCGGGCCGTACAGACCGACAGCACCGGCCAGTACCGCATCGAAAACCTCCGACCCGGCACCTATGCCGTCACCTTCACCCTCCCCGGCTTCAATACGGTCAGGCGCGAGGGCATCGAGCTCACGGGAACGTTTACCGCCTCGCTGAATGCGGAGATGCGCGTCGGCGCCATCGAAGAGACGATTACCGTCACGGGCGAAACGCCGGTCGTCGACGTGCAGAGCGCGGCGCGGCAGCGCGTGCTCGACCAGGAGATCCTCGAGCAGATACCGGCAAACCGGTTCCCGTCGCACATGGCGGCGCTGATTCCCGGCGTCACGGTCAGCGCGGTCGACGTCGGCGGCAATCTTGGCGCGCCGACCGCCGGGGCCGGTAACCTGACCGTCCACGGCAGCCGATCGACCGACGTGGCGATCCTTCGCAACGGCGTGTCGCTCTCGACGATCGAAACGGGATCGAACACGCAGGGGATACCCAATGTGGCGGTGGCGCAGGAGGTCGTCATCGATACGTCGATCGTCTCCGCCGAGCGCGGCCAGGGCGGCGTGCAGATCAACATGATTCCGAAGGAGGGGGGGAATACCTTCAGCGGGACCTTTATCGGGTCGTTCGCCAACAGCCGGATGCAGGGCGACAACTTCACCGATGATCTTCGCGCCCGCGGACTCCGGACGCCCGACTCCATCAAGCGGATTGCCGACTTCAATCCCGCCTTCGGCGGCCCCGTCAAGCGCGACCGCCTGTGGTTCTTCGCCACGGCGCTCTACAGCAGCGCGCAGAACTACGTGGCGGGGATGTTTCACAACCGCAACGCCGGCAATCCCGCGGCGTGGACGTACGAGGCCGACCCCGATCGCCCGGCGTTCAGGGACACGCTCTCGAAGAACGGCGCGTTCCGGCTCACGTGGCAGGCGAACGTGAAGAACAAGATCGCATTCGCGTACGAGAACCTGTCGACGTGCCAGTGCTCGACGGATGTGAGTGCGACGACGGCGCCGGAGGCCGCGGTCCTCCAGGTGTACTACCCGAATGGCGGCTGGAGCGCCGACTGGACGGCGCCGCTGACGAACCGGCTGCTGTTCGAGGCGGTGCTATATCGCCGGTTCATCCGGTCGTGGAGAGCTCACCCACGAGACACGTTTGATCCGATCGGCGAGTCGGTCGATCCCGCCCAGGTAATCGCGGCCAACGCCGAGGCGATCGCACGCAGCCAGATCGGCGTGCTCGACCAGGCGTCGGGCATCACGTACCGAGCGCTGCGCGGCTCGATTGCCCGCAACCGCAGTTCGAACTGGCCGATGCGCGTCGCGCTTTCGTACATCACCGGGGCGCACTCCTTCAAGGTCGGCTTCATGGACAACGCCGGCCACAAGAGCAACTTCCGGATGGATCTCGACGCGCCGATCAGCTACCGCTTCAACAACGGCGTGCCGAACCAGATCACGCTCCAGTCGGGGCCATACGACGCGCTCGCCAACCTCGATGCCGACATTGGCGTCTATGCGCAGGACCGGTGGACGATTCGGCGTCTGACCCTCGATCTCGGTGTGCGGTACGACGGATATCGGACGTCCTTCCCGGAGCAGTACGCCGGCCCGGGCATTTTCGTTCCCAATCGCAGCATCACCTTCGCGCCGACAAAGGGACTCTCCTGGCACGACATCACGCCCAAGACCGGAGCGGCGTTCGACCTGTTCGGAAACGGACGGACGGCCGTGAAGATGAGCCTCGCGAAGTACGTGGCGGGCCAGGCGCTCCGCGGCGCCGACCGCACTGCCATCTTCGGCGATGTCATGAATCCGATCGACCGCGTGGTCACCAGCACGAACCGCTCGTGGAACGACGCCAACCGGAATTTCGTGCCCGATTGCGATCTGCTGAACCCGGTTGCCAACGGCGAGTGCGGCGCGATGTCGAACCGCAACTTCGGCCTGCCGGTACCGGGCTCGACCTACGATCCGGAGGTGATTGGCGGCTGGGGCCACCGCGAATACAACTGGCAGTTGTCGGCGGGCGTGCAGCACGAGCTGATGCCGCGGGTGGCGCTCGATGCGACGTACTTCCGGCGGTGGTATGGCAACTTCAACGTCACCGACAACCGCGCGCTTTCGCCCGCCGACTTCGACGAATTCAGCGTCACTGCACCGGCGCATCCGGATTTGCCGGGAGGCGGGGGATACGTCGTCGGTGGATTGTACGATCTCAACCCGGCCAAGTTTGGCGTGCCCGCCGACAACTACATCACCTTCGCGAAGCACTACGGCCGGCAGATCGAGCATTGGAACGGCATCGATATCACGATCAATGCGCGCCCGCGGCAGGGCATGCTCCTCACGGGCGGCATGAGTACGGGCCGGACGACGCACGACAGCTGCGAGATCAGGGCACGGCTCCCCGAGTCGATGCCAAGGCAACTCCTGCCTGCGTCGATCCCCACATCACAGTATCCCGAGGCGTCACTCAACCCGTACTGTCATGTCCAGACCGCGTTCCTGACACAGTTGAAGTTCATCGGCACGTACGTCGTTCCGCGACTCGACGTGCAGGTCAGCGCGGTGTATCAGAGCCTGCCGGGGCCCGACATCGCAGCGCTCTACAACGCACCCTCAGCCGTCGTCGCGCGGACGCTCGGCCGGCCGCTGTCGGGCGGCGCCGCGAACGCCACGATCAACCTCGTCGAGCCGGGCACGATGTACGGCGAGCGAAGGAACCAGTTCGATCTGCGGGTTGGCAAGATTCTGCGCGCGGCAAGGAGCCGGACGACCGCGAACATCGATCTCTACAACGTCTTCAACGCCAACCCAGTGCTTACGGAGAACAGCAGCTTCGCCGTCTGGCGGCAGCCGACGACGATTCTGCCCGCGCGCTTCCTCAAGCTCTCGCTGAACCTCGACTTTTGATTGTCGATAGCCATTGCCACCTCGCGGGGCCGGAGTTCGCTGGCGATCTCGAAGCTGTTGTGGATCGCGCGGTGGGCGCCGGTCTCGCGGGGGCGCTGGTCATTTTGGGGGCCGACGACGAGGAGGAGTGCGGTCGGGTCGACGTCGTGCAGGCGGCATGGTCCGCGGTCCGCTTTTCGATCGGCGTCCATCCACATGCGGCCGGCGCGTTCGCCGGCGAGCCGGCGCTGGCGGCGCAGCTCGTCGACGAGCGCCTCGCGACGGTCGCGGGCGCGCGCGCCATCGGCGAGATCGGGCTCGACTATCACTACGACGTCGCGCCGCGCGACGTGCAGCAGGCGGTGTTCCGCGCGCAGATCGGTCTGGCGCGTCGTCGCCGCCTGCCGATCGTGATCCACACGCGGGAGGCCGAAGACGACACGTTCCGGATCCTGGCGGAGGAAGCCGGCGGCGAGGTCGGCGGCGTCTTCCACTGCTTCACGGGCGATCGGTCGATGGCGCATCGCGCGCTCGAGGCGGGCTTCCACCTCTCGCTGGCCGGCATCGTGACGTTTCCGAAGGCCGAGGAGCTGCGCGAGGTCGCGCGTCTCGTCCCGATCGATCGGATGCTCCTCGAAACCGACAGTCCGTTTCTGGCCCCCGTCCCGCACCGCGGCACGCGCAACGAGCCTGCACGCGTCGTGCACGTCGCCGACGCGGTCGCCCGCGCGCGTGGCATGCGCGCGGAGGACGTCGCCGCGGCGACGTATGACAACTTCGTGCGCCTGTTCAAACCGTGACCACCAACCGTCAGCCACGACACGGTTGTTTTGACACCCTTCGCGGGGATATGGTCAGATCGTCCCCCCGTGAATCCCGCCACGCCCAACGCCTCCGCGTCCGTTCTGGCCCAGCTCTTCGAGCCGATTCGCGACGACCTTCGCGCGGTGGAGCGCGAGTTCGCGCGCCACGTGCAGTCGCAGGTCGCGGTCATTCCGGCGATCGGCAATTACGTGAAGGAGAGCGGCGGCAAGCGGATTCGCCCCGCCGTGCTGCTGATGGCGGCACGCATGGCCGGCTACACGGGTGAGCGCGCGGTCCTCTATGCCTCGGTCGTCGAGTTCATTCACAGCGCCACGCTGGTGCACGACGACATCATCGACGAGGCCGAGCTGCGGCGCGGACGCGAGGCGGCGCATACCCGATGGGGCAACCATCTGACGGTGCTCTTCGGCGACTTCCTGTACCTCAAGTCGATGGCGCTGGCGCTCACCCAGGACACGCTCGACATCGTCCGGCTGCTCTGCGACGTCACGCTGCGTATTGTCGAAGGCGAGATTTATCAGCTCACGAAACAGGGCGTCGTCGATCTCTCCGAGGAGGAGCATTTCGATATCCTGCGCCGGAAGACGGCCTATCTCTTTGCAGGTTGCGCGCGGATTGGCGGCATGCTCGGGCCGACGTCGCGCGACCAGCAGGAGGCCCTCTGGGAGTACGGCTTCAGCATCGGCACCGCCTTCCAGCTCGTCGACGACCTCCTCGATTTCACCGGCGATGCGGTCGTCCTCGGCAAACCCGTCGGCGGCGACCTGCGCGAGGGGAAGCTCACGCTGCCCGTCATCCACCTGTTGGCGCGCGGTGGCGGCCAGGCGCGGGCGCTCGTCGGCAAGATCGTACGCGAGCGGTGCGCGACGCTCGACGAGTGGCGTGAGCTTCGCGGGCTCCTCGGCCAGGCGCGATCGATCGACTACGCGTACAACCGGGCCCTTGAATTCGTCGACCGCGCCAAGCATGCGCTGCGGGTCTTTCCGCCGAGCGAAGCCCGCGACGCGCTCCTCTTCCTGCCCGACTACGTCGTCTCGCGCGACCGGTGACCCCTGCCGAACGAATCGCTGAGCTCCGCCGCCTGATTCGTTACCACGAAGAGCGCTATTACCTCCTCGACGACCCGGAGGTCGCCGACGTCGAGTTCGACGCACTCATGCGCGAGCTCGAACAGCTCGAAGCCGAGTATCCGGATCTGGTCACCGTCGATTCACCGACGCGGCGCGTCGGCGGTCGGGTCGCCGCGGGATTTGCCACCGTGGAGCACGCCGAGCCGATGCTCAGCCTCGACAACGCGTACTCCGAGGAGGAGCTCCGCGCCTTCGACGAGCGCGTCCGCCGCGGACTCGGCATGGGGCCGGGCGAGGAAGTCGCGTACGTCACCGAGCTGAAGATCGACGGCGTCAGCATCGCGCTGACCTACGAGGACGGCGCGCTCGTCCGCGGCGCCACGCGCGGTGACGGGGTCCGCGGCGAAGACGTGACCGCGAACATTCGGACCGTCCGCGCCATTCCGCTGCGTCTGCGCGAGGACGCGCCGGCGGGACGGATCGAGGTGAGGGGCGAGGTCTTCCTGCCTCGCAAAGCGTTCGAGCGTCTCAACGCCCAGCGGGAACAGGAAGGCGAGCCGCTCTTTGCCAATCCGCGGAATGCGGCGGCCGGCACCCTTCGCAACCTCGATCCGGCGCTCGTCGCGACGCGCGGCCTTCGGGCTTACCTGTACCAATTGGTCGGCGCCGGCCGTCCCGATGGGCCGCGGCTCGAGTCGCACACCGAAACGCTCGAGCGGCTCCAGGAGTGGGGACTGCCGGTGGAGCCGCACCGGCGCCGATGCGTCGGTCTCGGCGAGCTGATGGCCTTCTGCCGCGAATGGGCTGCGAAGCGCCGCACGCTCGAATTCGATACCGACGGCGTGGTGGCCAAGGTGGACAGGCTGGCCGACCGTCGCCTCCTCGGCGCCACGAGCAAGTTTCCACGCTGGGCGATCGCCTTCAAGTTCCCCGCCGAGCAGAAGACGACGCTGCTGAAGAGGATCGACGTCAACGTCGGCCGCACCGGCGCCGTCACCCCGTTCGCGGTGCTCGAGCCGGTGTTCATTGCCGGTTCCACGGTCTCAATGGCGACCCTGCACAACGCCGAGGACATCGCCCGCAAGGACATCCGCGAGGGCGACTGGGTTCTCGTCGAGAAGGCGGGCGACGTCATCCCGCGGGTCGTCGGACCGGTCCTGAGCCGGCGCTCTCCCGACGCCCGATCGTGGGAGATGCCGACAACGTGCCCGCGGTGCGGGGCCGCGCTGCATCGGCCGGAAGGGGAAGTCGTCTGGCGGTGTGAGAACACCTCGTGCCCGGCCAGGCTGCAGCGCGGTCTGGAGCACTTCGCGTCGCGCGGAGCGATGAACATCGAAGGACTGGGCGAATCGCTCATCGCCCAGCTCATCGCCAGGGGTCTGGTGCGCGACTACGCCGACATCTACGCGTTGACGCCCGAGACGCTCGCAGGCCTGACCAGCATGTCCGTGCGCGCCGACGGCCGGACGCTCGAGCGCCGGTTCGGCGTGAAGAACGCGGCTCGAGTGGTGGCGCAGATCGACCGGAGTCGAACCAACGAGCTGTGGCGGCTCATCTACGGGCTCGGCATCCGGCACGTCGGCGAACGCGCAGCCCAGGTGCTGGAGGACGCCTACGGCTCGATGGACGCGATCGTCGCGGCATCCACGGAGCAGCTCCAGGCTACCCGCGAAATCGGCCCGGTGCTGGCCGAGTCGGTACGGAGCTGGCTCGACGAGCCGCGCAATCAGGGGTTGCTCGCGCGGCTGCGCGCCGCCGGCGTGCGGATGGACGTCCCGCCGGAGCAGCGCGCCGTGCGCCGAGTGGAAGGACCGCTCGCGGGAAAGACCTACGTCCTGACGGGCACGCTCGCGGCGATGACGCGCGAGGAGGCGACGGCCGCGATCGAACGGCTCGGCGGCAAGGTCGCCGGCTCGGTCAGTCGGAAGACGTCTGGGGTAATCGTCGGGAGCGACGCGGGGAGCAAGGCCGACAAAGCGCGCGAGCTCGGTGTGCCGATGCTGGATGAGGCCGCGTTCCGCGCGCTGATCGAAGTAGGCAGTAAGCAATAGACAGTAGGCAGTAGACAGTAGGCAGTAACCGGTAGACAGTAGGCAGTGGGCAGTACGCAGTAAAAGCTCAGTCAGGGAATGTGCTTGCTGCCGACTGCAGACCGCCTACTGCAGACTGCCTACTGCAGACTGCCTACTGCCTACTTCATAATAGAAGCCATGCCTCGGCGATTCCCGGGCGTGACGATCGCGTTGATCGCCATCGTCGCGTTCTGCATCGGGCTCGTAGTCGCCGGGACGATGATGCCGGCGCCGGCCACCTCGGCTCCTGCGTCGCCGCCTGCAGCGACCCGGATCGCCGAGCGTCCGTCGGCGGCGATGGCCGCCGGCGCGGTGTCGTTCGCGGATGTGGCCGAGCGCCTCAATCCGGCGGTCGTCAACATCGATGCGGCGTCGCGCACGACCCTGCGGCCCCGGCGTCGAATGATTCTGCCCGATGGCGCCGACCCGTTCGACCGGCCGCAGTCGCGCGACCCCGATGTGCCGCGCCAGGGAGCGGGCACCGGGTTCATCATCGACGCCGACGGCTACATCCTCACCAACCATCACGTGATCGACGGGGCGGACCGCATCATGGTGCGCCTCGGCGACGGCCGGCAGCTCAGAGCCGAGACGATCGGCACCGATCCGGATACCGACATCGCCCTCATCAAGGTCGACGGCCCGCGGCCGTTTCCGTTCGCGCCGCTGGGCGACTCCGACACGCTGCGCGTGGGCGAGTGGGTGCTCGCGATCGGCAACCCCCTCGCGTACGAGCACACGGTTACGGTCGGCGTGGTCAGCTTCATCGGCCGGAAGCTGTTCGACAGCTCGCTCGACCGCTACATCCAGACGGATGCCGCGATCAATTTCGGCAACAGCGGCGGGCCGCTCATCAACTCGCACGGGGAAGTCATCGGCATTAACGCGGCCATCAGCTCGCGCGCGTCGAACATCGGATTTGCCGTACCGATCAACCAGGCCCGGAGCATCCTGCCGCAGCTGCGAAGCAAGGGACGCGTGTCGCGCGGCTACATCGGCGTGACGCTGCGCGACGTCGATCCGGATCTGCAGCGGTCGCTGCGGCTCCCGGGGGCGGTTGGCGCACTCGTGCAGGACGTCACGCCAGGGTCGCCCGCCGCACGCGCCGGCCTCCGTACCTACGATCTCATCGTCGGCGTCGATGGACGGCCGATTCCGGGCAACGAGGCGCTCATCCAGACTATCGCGGCGCGCGAACCCGGCTCGGTGACGACCCTCCAGGTGCTCCGCGACGGCCGGGCCATGCGCGTCACGCTGAAGTTGATCGAGCGGCCCGCGCGCGAGCGCCGCCTGGCGTCGGCCGATTCGCGGCCGGTCCCGTCGGGTGATATCGAAGCCCCGCTCGGTCTGAGCGTCCGTGATGTCGACGCGGATGCCGCCGCACGGTATCGGCTGCCGGATGGCCTGCGCGGCGCAGTCGTGGCACGCGTGGAACCGATGAGCCCCGCCTTTGACGCAGACATCGAGCGTGGCCATGTCGTCCTCGAAATCAACCGCCAGCGCGTGCAGAGCGCGGCGGACTACCGCCGCCTCGCCGGGAGCGCTCGTCCGGGTGATGTCCTCACTATGTACGTCTACAAGCCGGAGCTCGACCAGCGCACGCTGGAGACCGTGACACTCGACGCCAGGTGAAACCGCGCATTCTGGTGATCGATGACGAGGCGGCTATCCGCGATTCGTTGCGGATGATCCTCGAGTACGAGCATTACGAGTTCATCGGCGCCGCCTCCGGACCCGACGGGCTGGTCATCATCAAGCGCGACCCGCCCGACATGGTGCTCCTCGACATCAAGATGCCCGGCATGAACGGCCTCGAGACGCTGGCCGAGATCCGCAAGGTGGAGGAGACGCTGCCGGTTGCGATGATTTCGGGGCACGGCACGATTACCGACGCCATGCAAGCGACGCGCCTCGGCGCCTTCGACTTCATCGAGAAGCCCTTCACGAGCGAGCGCGTGCTGGTGACCGTCGCCAAGGGGCTCGAGGTGCGCGAGCTCCGGCAGGAGAACCGCGAGCTGAAGCTCGCGATGGAGTCGAAGTACGAGATCGTCGGCCAGAGTCCGGCCCTCAAGGCGGTGCTGGAGGCGGTACGGCGCGCGGCGCCGACCAACGCAACCGTGCTGCTGCTCGGCGAGAGCGGCGTCGGCAAGGAGCTCGTTGCGCGCACGATTCACCGGAACAGCCCCCGTGCCGGGCAGCGGTTCATTCAGGTGAACTGCGCGGCGATCCCGGAGGAGCTGATCGAGTCCGAGCTGTTCGGCCACGAGAAAGGATCGTTCACCGGTGCGACCGAGAAGCAGATCGGCAAGTTCGAGCAGGCCGACCGCGGCACGATCTTCCTCGATGAGATCGGCGATATGAGCGCGAAAACGCAGGCCAAGGTCCTGCGGGTCCTGCAGGAGCAAGAGGTCGAGCGGCTGGGGTCGGCGCGCACGATCAAGGTCGACGTCCGCGTGATCGCGGCCACGAACAAGCACCTCGAGGAGGCGATCCAGCGCGGCGAATTCCGCGAGGATCTCTACTTCCGACTCAACGTCATCCCCATCGTCGTCCCGCCGTTGCGCGAGCGCCGCGAGGACATTCCGCCCCTCGTGCAGCATTTCGCGCGCCGTATGAGCGAGGAGCACAACGTCCGCCCGAAGCGGTTTGAGGCGCGCGCCATGGAGGCGCTGCAGCGCCACCGCTGGCGCGGGAACATCCGCGAGCTGCGCAATACGGTGGAGCGCGTGATGATCATGACGACGGGCGATGTCGTCCGGGTCGAGGATCTGCCGCAGGAAGTCCGCGGCGAGACCGCGGCCCGACAGCCGGGAACGGAGCTGCCGGCGGCGGCCGCGGCCGACAGCGCCGTCCCTGCCGGAGCGCTCTCCGCCGGCACGCTCCGTGAGTTCAAGGATGCCGCGGAACGCGCCTACCTCGTCCAGAAGCTGCGCGAGAACAACTGGAACATCTCGAAGACGGCCGAGGTCATCGATACGCCCCGCAGCAACCTCTACAAGAAGCTCGAGCAGTACGGCATCAGCCAGGAGGCGGACGGTTGAGATGCGATAATGAGAAGTCGCAGTCAGACAGACAACCGCTGGCTTTCGTACTGGCTCGATGGCCAAAGGCGAAGGCGAGAGGAAAGTCCGAACTCCACAGGGCGGTGCGCCGGGTAACGCCCGGGCAGGGAAACCTGACGGATTAGTGGCACAGAAAACATACCGCCCCCAAGCAAGCGCCGGTATACGGCGTGAGTCGAAGGGTAAGGGTGAAAAGGTGCGGTAAGAGCGCACCGCGTCCGTGGCAACACGGATGGCAGGCAAAACCCCGCACGGAGCAAGACCAAATAGGGTGGCGGCCGAGGATGGCCCGTCCGAAGCCACCGGGTAGGTCGCTGGGGCCCACGAGTAATCGCGGGACTAGAGGAATGGTTGTCGTCCGCCGCAGCCCGTAAGGGCGAGGGTGGAAACAGAATTCGGCTTATGTCTGTCTGCGACGTTTTCCTCGTATGCGTGGCGTGTGGCTTCAGCCGCACCACATCTCCCGGGGACCGGACCGGTTTTTGCTGAGGCGTCAGGGCCTGATGTCCGTTTACCTTGTCACGGGCGGCGCGGGGTTCATCGGCTCCCATCTCACCGACGAGTTGGTCCGCCGCGGCCACCGGGTTCGAGTCGTCGACAGCCTGGTCACCGGACGCCGGCAGAACGTGCCGCAGGGCGCGGAGTTTCTCGAGGGCGATCTCGCCGATCTGGCGATCGCGCGCCGGGCCGTCGAGGGCGTCGACTTCGTCCTCCATCAGGCCGCGATTCCGTCCGTGCCGCGATCGGTCGAGGATCCGCTCACGTCCCATCGCGCCAACATCGACGCGACGCTCAACGTGCTGCTCGCGGCGCGAGACGCGCGCGTGCGGCGCGTCGTGTATGCGGGCTCTTCGTCGGCATATGGCGACACCCCCGTGCTCCCCAAGGTCGAATCGATGCCGACAGCGCCGCTCTCGCCTTACGCGCTGCAGAAGCTCGTCAGCGAGCAGTATTGCGGGCTCTTCACGCGGCTGTACGGGCTCGAGACGGTCACGATTCGCTACTTCAACGTGTTCGGACCGCGGCAGGATCCCTCCTCGCCCTATTCCGGCGTGATCTCGCTGTTCATCAGCGCGCTGTCCGAGGGACGCGCGCCGACCATCTACGGCGACGGCGAACAGACACGCGACTTCACCTACGTCGCCAACGTGGTCGACGGTGTGCTGCGCGCCTGCGAGGCTCCCGGCGTCTCCGGCGAGGTCATCAACGTCGCCACCGGCAGCCGCATCAGCGTGAACGGACTGTTTCGTGCGCTGCGAGCGCTGATTGGCGGCCGAGTGGATCCGGTGTACGTGCCGGCGCGCGCGGGCGACGTGCGCGATTCGCAGGCCGACATCTCGAAGGCTCGGCGCCTCCTCGGGTACGAGCCGGGTGTCGGCTTCGAAGAAGGGCTCAGGAAGACCGTCGACTGGTACCGCACGTCGCAGGTCACGGTCGCATGACGCGCGCGCCGCAACTCCAGTTGTCGATCGCCATCGCCCCGTTGCTTTCGCTCTTCTTGTCCTTGCCCTGAAGTCTCCTGCGGTCAGCTGCTTGCAGCGACGGTCGGTACGCCGGCCGTCAGGCGCCGTGTTTGCCATACGTTTCCCCGTTCCGGACGACGCCGGCGAAGGCGCCCGACCTCGCGCCACGTGGGCCCGTCGGGGCGAGAGGGGTGTAAGCCCCCATGGCACGCACGAACAGACAACAGAGGAGGAGAGACGATGCGAATGATGATGGCGGCACTGCTCGTACTCGGGTTCGGCCTTCCGGCCGATGCGGCGCAGGGCAGCAGCCGGGCGCCGGCGGCGCGGACATCAGTGGACGCAGCAGCCCCCGTGAATCTGAACACGGCCACGGCCGCGCAGCTCGAGATGCTGCCCGGTGTCGGTCCGGCGCTTGCGCAGCGAATCGTGGAGTACCGGCAGCAGAGCGGCGGGTTCAAGAAAGTCGAGGAACTGATGAACGTTCGCGGCATCGGGGAGGCGAGCTTCCTGAAGCTGAAGGCGCTCGTCACGGTGACTCCGCCGAGGACCGACCGGGCCGCAACGCAGTAAGCGGCGCACCACGCGGCTACACGGCCATCGAGCTCCTCTTCGCCATGGGGCTCGTGGCCGTGATGGCCGCCGTGGCCGTGCCGCAGTTTCTCGCCGGCGTCGATCGCTCGCGCGCCTGGGCAGCCGCCCGCTATCTGGCGGGGCGGATGCATGCCGCACGCGCGCACGCCGTGCTTCGCTCGGCGCACGTCGCGCTGCGATTTGTCGACGATCGATCTGGTATCAGCTTTCAAACCTTCGTCGACGACAACCAGAACGGCGTCAGAAGCACCGACATCGCCGCGGCGATCGATCGTCCGCTCGATGCGCCGACGCGGATGTCTGAGTTGTTCTCCGGCGTCGACATCGCGATCGACCCGGACCTCGGCTCCGATCCCATACGGATTGGTCCAAGCAATCTGCTCTCGTTCACCCCGCTCGGCACCTCGACATCCGGCACCGTCCACATCCGCGGGCGGGACGGCACGCAGCTCGCCGTACGCGTGCTTGGCGCCACCGCGCGGGCGCGCGTGCTGCGCTACGACCCGCGTACCCGCGACTGGGTGGAGTCCTTCTGATGGGGTAGCCCCTTCCCTGATCCTCTGCGCGTCGATTCTTTGCTCGAGGGCAGTGGCTACCCGTCGCGCGCGTACGCGAACGGACGCGAGGTGACACGATTGCGCAGTTGACATCCGCACCGCTCGCTGGTGCCTGCGGCATGGTCGTTGTTACCGCGTGGCGCCGTGACCACCGATTCGAGACCGATTGATCTCCGTCAGATTGTCGCGGCGGTGAGTGCCGCGCTCACGCACCCGTCGGTCGCGGAGCTGCCCGGGATCTTCGAGCGACAGGTGCAGCAGCTCTTGTCGATGCGAGCCGTCCGGCTCCGCGAGATTCCAGCGCGGTATCAGGCACGCCTCGTGACGCCGACGCGGACGCCCGAATCGATTATCGTCGGCGTGCCCACGGCCGACCCGAACGTCCAGGCCGTGCTCGAAGCGTCGTTCGATCGCGGCCGGACGCTCGACGATCGTGACTTCGAGCTGCTGACGGCCGCCGCTCAGCTCGGCGGTCTCGTGCTGGAGGCGGCGCGCCGCTGGGGGCCCTCGCGTCTGACGCTGCCGCCGGAGACGAGTCCTTTGGTCGGTTCCAGTCCCGCGATGGTGGCGCTGCGCGACCAAGTGGAGCGCGTCGCGCACACGGATTTCACCGTTCTCATCGAAGGGGAGAGCGGCACGGGGAAGGAACTCGTCGCACGCCAAATTCACGAGCTGAGTCGTCGGCGAAAAGGGCCGTTCGTGGCGGTCAACTGTGCGGCCGTGGTGGAGACGCTGCTCGAGGCGGAGCTCTTCGGGATCGAAGAGCGCACGGCGACCGGCGTGCGCGGCCGCCGGGGCAAGTTCGAGTACGCCGACGGCGGCACCCTCTTCCTCGATGAAGTGTCGGACCTCGCCCTCTCCGCGCAAGCCAAGCTGTTGCGGGCGATCCAGGACCTCGCCGTCGAGCGGGTCGGCGCGACCGGCACCCGGCGCGTGAACACGCGCATCGTCGCCGCAACGAACCGGCCGCTCGCAGCCCTCGTGGCGAACCGGCTGTTCCGCGCCGACCTGTTCTATCGCCTGAGCGGCGTCGATATCCACGTGCCCCCGCTGCGCGAACGGCGTGAGGATATTCCGCATCTGGCCTCACACTTCCTCGACCGGCATCGTGCCACCCGCCAGCTCGCGCTCTCGGACGGTGCCCTCGATGCGCTGCGGGTGTACGACTGGCCGGGGAATGTGCGGGAGCTGGAGCGGCTGATCGAACGCGCCGTGGCGCTGACCGCCGGGCATCAGCTCGAGCTCGACGATCTGCCGCCGCAGGTCCGCGGGGAGTATCGCGAGGTGCTCGCGCCGTCGGTCGCCGCCGGCGACTCGATGCGTGCGTGGGCGAGCCGCTACGCCCGCATCGTGTTCGAGCGGTGTGGCCGCAACAAGCGCCTGGCCGCCAAACGGCTCGAGATCAGTTATCACACGCTCGACGCGTATCTGCGGTTTACAGGCGGCCCGCGGCCCTTCAATCGGCGGCTCCCGAGATGGGCGAAGGCTGATACCGAGGTGCCGGGCGCGCCGGAGTAGCTTGTTCCCATCCGGCGCGCTCGCGTCGTTTTCGCGCTGGTGGCACAATCGGGCCGCGATTCGCACAATCTGAATGACCCTCGCTCCTGGGACTCGCCTTGGTCCGTACGAGATTACCGGCGCGCTCGGCGCGGGCGGGATGGGGGGAAGCGTATCGCACGCGCGATGCAACACTGCAGCGCGAGGTTGCGCTCAAGATCCTGCGGGATGCCTTTGCCGCCGACCCTGACCGCATGGCGCGCTTCGGACGCGAGGCGCAGGTGCTGGCATCGCTGAACCACCCCAACATCGCCGCCATCTACGGGTTGTGGAGGTCCGACACCACGTACGCGGCTCGTGCTCGAAGTTGTGGAAGGGCCGACGCTGGCCGACCGGATCGCCCGTGGCCCGATCCCGCTCGACGAGGCGCTGCCGATCGCGCCCCAGATTGCCGAGGCGCTCGAAGCGGCGCACGAGCACGGCATCGTTCACCGGGACCTCAAACCCGCGAACATCAAGATCACTGACGACGGCGCCGTCAAAGTGCCCGACTTCGGATTGGCCAAAGCCTTGGAGCCGGCCAACACCGCGCTGAATGCCTCGCACTCGCCGACGATGGCCAGTCCAGCGATCCATTCACGCCAGCGCCAGATCATCGTCGAGAGTGGCCGGGATGGACGGGGCGCCGACCGGACATCTGGTCTACGCATTGAACGGCGTGCTGTATGCGGTGCCATTCGATCTCGACACGCGACAAGTCACCGGCGGAGCGGTGCCATTGGTCGAAGGCGTGGGCGATGCGGCAAATGTCTCGGGAGACGCGCATTTCAGTGTCGCGGCGAATGGCTCGCTCGCGCAGACGTTCGTGTGGGTTGACCGCGCGGGGCGTGTCACGCCGGTCCCCGGCCGACCGCGCCCCTATCAGGAATTCAACCTGTCGCCCGATGGCCGATGGCTCGCCTACGAATCCTCCGAATCGGGGATTGATGGCCACTGCCGCGACCACGACACCGGCGTTCACGCCTGGCGCGACGACGTTCCTGTTCCAGACGGCCAGCGATACCGCAGCCGCTGCAGGAAACGTGAGGTCCCGCTCGCCGATACCCCGTGGCACCGGACGGGCAGCGCTTCCTGTTCCCGCAAGTCGTGGCCGGCGCGTTGGAGGACACCCCTTCGCAGCAGATGATGTTCGTCGAGAATTGGTTCGAGGAGGTGAAGCGGCGCGGGCCGAACTGAGGCGTTCCAGGCGCCGGTTACAGCGCGAGGCTGCCGGATGGGCCGAGATGCTCGATCACGTCCGCGTCCGCCGTCGCCAGGCGCCAGCGGCGCAGTCGCGCGTGCGCCACGAGCAGCCGATCGAACGGGTCGCGGGTCCAACTCGTGTCAACGGCATGGAGAAACCAGGACGTCGGAGACGGTTCGTCCACGAGCCACCGGTCGTCCTCCAACACGCGACGTACGGTGGCGTTGCGCAATCGAACCTTCCCCGCTTCCTGCAGCAACTGCAGCTCGAGCAACGAAGCAGGGGAGACATAGAGCTGTCCGCGTTGGCCGAGAAGGCCGCGCACGCGGGGATGCCCGGCATCGACCCAGATGAGCGCATGGGTATCGAGAAGAATCACCGACGGCGTCTGCCCCGGAAGGCGAGTCCCCTGGGCGTCCACTCCCAGGTCCACAGCCCTCTCGCGACCGCAGGATCGAGAATCTCGATGTACGCTTGCCGCCTCGACTTTCGCCGCGACACGGGTTTCTCGACGGTTAATCGGTATCGCACGCCCTTGCGTTCGATAATCACGGGCACGCCCCGATCGGCTTCGTCGAGGGCTTCGGCGAGCCGCTCTCGCACGACCGACACCGTGTACCGCTTCATCGACGTACATTGTACATTAACGAAGAGGGCACGAGCTCCAATCTTGACCCTCCGTCGAGCGCATAGTACCGTTACGTCTTTGTGACCGTTGCACACGCCCCGAACGATTCAGCCCTCCTTCGCAAGACTCCGCTCCATGCACGCCACCACGCTTCCGGCGCACGCATGGTGCCGTTTGCCGGTTGGGAGATGCCGCTCGAGTACTCGGGCATCGCCGCCGAGCACCTTGCCGTCCGCACGCGGGCCGGTCTGTTCGATGTCAGCCACATGGGCGAGATCGAAATCGCCGGCAAAGACGCGCTCGGGGCGGTGCAGCGCATCGTCTGCAGCGATCCCGCACGGCTCGGCATTGGTCAGGCGCAGTACGCGGGACTGCTGACGCCCGAAGGCACGTTCCTCGACGATCTGATCGTCTACCGCATGGCGCCGACCCACTTTCTGCTCGTGGTCAATGCGAACAACGTAGCCAGGGACTACGCCTGGATCAGCGAGCAGGTCAAGGCGGCCGGCGACGCTGTCGCCGTCGACTCGAGCAGCCGTTACGCGCTGCTGGCCCTGCAGGGGCCGGCCGCGCCCGGCGTGCTGCAGCCGCTGACCGGCGTGGATCTCCGCGGCATCCCGCCATTCGGCTTCGCGTTTGGAGAGGTGGCGGGCGCGCGCGTCACGATCGCCCGCACCGGCTATACGGGCGAGGATGGCTTCGAGATCTTCGTGCCGCCGAATATGGCCGACCGCGTGTGGCAGGCGATTCTGGAGTCGGGACGTCCTGCGGGCGCCGTACCCGTCGGTCTCGGCGCGCGCGACACGCTGCGCCTCGAAGCCGCGATGCGTTTGTACGGCAGCGACATCGACGAATCGACGACCGTGCTTGAAGCGGGCCTTGGCTGGATGATTGGATGGACCAACGAGCGGTTCATCGGCCGCGATCGCCTCCTCGAGCAGAAACAGCACGGCATCACCCGCAGGCTCGTCGGCTTTGAGATGATCGATCCCGGCATTGCCCGGCACGGCCACCGCGTGGTGCAGGACGGCAGGCCGGTGGGCGTGGTCACCAGTGGTACGCAGACGCCGTACCTGAAGAAAGCAATCGGGATGGCATACGTCCCGATCGAGCTGGCGGGCAACGGCATGGAGATCACCGTCGACATTCGCGGACGAATGGCCCGCGCACGCGTGGTGCCGATGCCGTTCTACAAACGAGGACGAGATGCCGTATCCGGATGACCGCAAGTACACGAAGGATCACGAGTGGATCCGCGTCTCGGGCGACACCGCCGAGATCGGCATCACCGACTACGCGCAGCAGCAGCTCGGCGACGTGGTCTACGTGGAGCTGCCTGACGTGGGCGCGCAGATCGCCGCCGGACAGCCGTTTGGATCGATCGAGTCGGTGAAGGCGGTGTCGGAGCTCTTTGCCCCGATGGGCGGCCAGGTCGTGGCGGCCAACGATCATCTGAAGCACCATCCGGAGGTAGTGAACAGCGACCCGCACGGCACCTGGATCATCAAAGTGCGTCTGTCGAGCCCGGATGAGGCCTCCCGACTCCTCGACAGCGCGCAGTACCAGAAGATCCTTGGCTGATCACGTCCTCGACGCCCACGACTGGTTCGCGCCGCGCCACATCGGGCCCTCCGCTGACGAGCGTGACGCGATGCTCGCCGCGGTCGGCGCCCCGTCGCTCGAGGCGCTGATCGACGAGGCGATTCCGGCCTCCATTCGGCTCAGGCAGCCGCTTCGCCTGCCGCCGGCCGAAAGCGAGCATCAATACCTCCGGCGGCTCACGCGCCTCGCCCGCCGCAACAAGACGTTTCGTTCGTACATCGGTCTCGGCTACCACGACACCATCACTCCGAGCGTCATCCTGCGGATGGTGATGGAGAACCCCGGGTGGTACACGCCCTACACGCCGTATCAGGCCGAAATCGCCCAGGGCCGTCTCGAGTCGCTCCTCAATTTCCAGACGATGGTCGCCGACCTGACGGGAATGGAGGTGGCCAATGCCTCGCTGCTCGACGAAGGGACGGCGGCGGCCGAGGCGATGACGCTGCTGCACCGCGTGGGCGCCCGCGGCCGGAACCTGTTTCTCGTCAGCGACCGGTGCCTGCCGCAGACCATCGAGGTCGTGCTCGCGCGCGCCGAGCCGCTCGGCATCGAGGTGCGCATCGGGCCGGTGGACGAGACGCTCGGGGGCGCCGCGCCGTTCGGCGTGCTGCTGCAGTATCCGGACGAGCGTGGCCTCGTTCGCGACCTCGCCCCCACGATTCAGCGGGCCCACGAGGCCGGGGCGCGCGTGGCCGTCGGCGCCGATCTGCTGGCCCTGGCGCTCGTCACGCCGCCGGCCGAGATGGGCGCCGACGTCGTCTTCGGCAATTCGCAGCGCTTCGGCGTGCCGCTCGGTTACGGCGGACCGCACGCCGCGTTCTTTGCCACGCGGAGCGCCTATGTCAGGCAGATGCCGGGACGGGTCATCGGCGTGTCGATCGATGCGCACGGCCGCCGGGCGTACCGTATGGCGCTCGCCACGCGCGAACAGCACATCCGCCGCGAAAAGGCGACGTCGAACATCTGTACCGCGCAGGCGCTGCTCGCGAATGTGGCCGCGATGTTCGGCGTCTACCATGGACCCGACGGCCTGCGCAGCATCGCGGCGCGGATTCACGCCCTGGCGCGCCTGCTCGACGGAGCGCTGCGTGAGCTCGGCCTTCGGCAGTTGAACGCGCACTTTTTCGATACGCTCCAGGTCGAGGTGCCGAGCGCCGACGCCGTGCGCGAGCACGCGCTCGGCCAAGGCATCAACCTGCGGTTCATCGACGATCGGCGGGTCGGCGTTGCGCTGAACGAGACCGTCGACATCGCGGACGTGCGCGACATCGTCGCGGTCTTCGCCGCCGCATGCGGCAGGCCGGCCCCCGCCCTCGACCTCACGGCAGGCGGAGGGTTTCAGCCTTCCGCGAACGAGGATCTGCCGGCCTCGCTGCGCCGGACGAGCCCGTTCATGACGCATCCCGTGTTCAACACGCACCACTCCGAAACCGAGATGATGCGCTACATTCGCGGCCTGGAGCGCAAGGACATCGGGCTGGACACGTCGATGATCCCGCTCGGTTCCTGCACGATGAAGCTGAACGCCGCGACGGAGATGCTGCCGGTGACCTGGGAGCACTTCAGCCGCGTGCATCCGTTCGCGCCCGTGGATCAGGCGCAGGGGTACGCCGAGGTGTTCCGCGACCTCGAGGCGGCGCTATGCGAGATTACGGGATTCGCGGCGGTGTCGCTGCAGCCGAACTCCGGGGCGCAGGGCGAGTTCACGGGCCTGATGGTGATTCGCGCCTACCACCGCTCGCGCGGCGAGGCGCATCGCGATGTCGTCCTCATTCCGGCATCCGCCCACGGCACCAATCCCGCCAGCGCCGCCATGGCCGGCATGCACGTCGTCGTCGTGGCGTCGGCGGCCAAAGGCGACATCGACGTCGAGGACCTTCGCGCCAAGGCCGCCGAGCATCGCGAGCGGCTGGCGTGCCTCATGGTGACCTACCCGTCGACGCATGGCGTCTTCGAGGACGAGATTCGCACGATCTGCGACGTGGTCCACGCCCACGGCGGCCAGGTCTACATGGACGGCGCGAACATGAACGCGCAGGTCGGGCTCACGAGTCCGGCGCTCATCGGCGCCGACGTCTGTCATCTCAACCTGCACAAGACGTTCGCGATCCCGCATGGCGGGGGCGGACCGGGCATGGGACCGATCGGCGTCGCGCCGCACCTCGCGCCGTTTCTACCGCGGCACCCGCTGATCCAGACCGGCGGCGCCGACGGGATTCACGCCGTCTCGGCCGCGCCGTGGGGGAGCGCCAGCATTCTGCTGATCTCCTACGGCTACATCCGCATGCTCGGGGCGGACGGGCTGACGAACGCCACCCGGTACGCGATCCTCAACGCCAACTACGTCAAGGCGCGGCTCGAACGGCACTACCCCGTGCTCTACACGCGGCCGAACGGACGCGTAGCCCATGAGCTGATCTTCGATCTGCGCCAGTTCAAGGCGGCCGGCGTCGAGGAAATGGATGTTGCGAAGCGGCTGATGGACTATGGATTCCATGCCCCCACGGTGTCATTCCCCGTGGCGGGGACGCTCATGGTCGAGCCGACGGAAAGCGAGGACAAGGCGGAGCTCGATCGGTTCTGCGACGCGATGGTCCAGATTCGCCGCGAGATCGACGCGGTCGCGAGCGGCCGCTGGAGCCGCGACGACAATCCGCTGAAGAATGCCCCCCATACCGCGGAGGCCGTGGCTGCCGACGAGTGGACGCACCCTTACTCGCGCGAGGAGGCGGCGTTTCCACTTCCCTTCGTGCGGGCGAACAAGTTCTGGCCCTCCGTCGGCCGTATCGACAACCCCTACGGCGATCGAAACCTGTTCTGTTCGTGCCCGGCGGTGGAAACGACGTTCGCATAGCACCGATGCGCATTCTCAACGCCGCGCAGATGCGTGAGGCGGATCGCTACACGATCCACGAGATCGGCATTCCCTCGCTCGTCCTGATGGAAAACGCCGGCCGCCAGGTCGTCGCGGCGATGGAAGCGGCGTACGAATCGCGGCTGGAGGGACGCGTGGCCGTGCTGTGCGGCCGCGGCAACAACGGCGGCGATGGGTTCGTCGTGGCGCGCACGCTGATTCAGCGGGGGATCGACGCGGCGGTATTCGTCATCGGGTCGGTCGCCGACGTCCGCGGCGACGCACGCACCAACCTCGACATCCTCGGCCGGCTCGGCATCACGGTGGTCGAGATCAGCGACGAGCAGACGTGGGAGCTGCACTTCTCCGAGATTTCCCAGTGCACGCTCATCGTCGACGCGATCTTCGGGACCGGTCTGGCGTCGCCGCTCGGCGGGATGATGGAGACGATCGTCGCGGACGTGAACGCCTCGGGAATCCCGATCGTGTCGATCGATCTGCCGAGCGGCCTCTCAGCAGACACGCCGCATCTCATCGGCGACTGCGTCGACGCCTCGATGACCGTGACGCTGGCGGCCCCCAAGGTGCCGCTCGTCCTGCCGCCGGGTGAGGCGCACGCGGGCGACGTCGTGATTGCCGATATCGGCATCCCCTCGGACGTGATTGACGGGCTGGAGGGCCCACGCATCGAGCTGCTCACACCCGAGCAGCTCCGGCCGTTCGTCGGACCGCGCGCCCCCGATTCGCACAAAGGCGACTACGGGCGCGTCACCGTCATCGCCGGCTCTCGCGGGAAGGCGGGCGCGGCCCACTTGGCGGCGGTTGGCGCGCTCCGCTCCGGCGCTGGACTGGTCACCGTCGCGACGCCTGCCTGCTGCCTGCCGATCGTCGCGGTGATGGCGCCTGAGTACATGACCGAGCCGCTGCCGGAAGGGAAGGGCGGATTCCTGTCGGCCGCCGCCGTCGATGCCGTCCTCGCGCTGCAGCACGACGTGATTGCATGCGGACCCGGCCTGGGCCGCGATGCGGGCGTCGCCTCCTTCGTCAGGGCGCTCGTCGATCGGGCAACCGTGCCGCTGGTGCTCGACGCCGACGCGCTGACGGTGCTCACGGACGACCCGGCGGTCCTCGCGGGCCGCGAGGACCGCGAAATCGTCATTACCCCGCACCCCGGCGAAATGGCGCGCCTCATCGGGTCTTCCGTCGAAGAGGTGCAGAGCAACCGGATCGAGGTGGCCGGCAACTTCGCCGCGAGCCACCGCGTCTACGTGGTCCTCAAGGGACACCGCACGATCATTGCGACGCCTGAGGGCCACATTTTCATCAATCCGACCGGCAACGCGGGTCTGGCCACGGGCGGAACGGGCGATGTGCTGACCGGGATGATTGCGGCCTGGCTGGCGCAGCTCCTCGACGCCGAGGCGGCCTGTCGTCTGGCGGTCTTCGTGCACGGCGCGGCCGGTGACCTGGCAGAGGGGAGCGTCGGTCAGGTCGCCATGACCGCCACCGACGTCGTCGCACGACTCGGCGAGGCGCTCAACCGGCTGACGGGCGGCGACAAGGACGCGTGACCCGGCTGACGCGCTCCGAAGAAGAAACACAGGCCGTCGCTTGCGAGCTCGCCGCGACGCTGAAGGCGGGCGACGTGGTGCTCCTCTCAGGGAAGCTCGGGGCCGGGAAGACCGCGTTCGTCCGCGGTCTGGCCGCCGGGCTGGGCGTCGACCCGAACGAGGTCTTCAGCCCGACGTTCACGCTGGTGCACGAGTACCGCGGAGGACGCCTGACGCTGTATCACGCCGATCTCTACCGGCTGGACAAGGCCGCCACCGACGATCTCGGGCTCGAGGAGATGGGCGCCACCGATGGCGTCCTCGCAATCGAATGGCCCGATCGCCTGACGCACGCGCTCCCGGGCGCGATCAGCGTGGAACTCGAAGTCGTCGGAGAGACAACGCGCCGGATCACGACAGGCCTCGGGGGCCAGGCCCCGGGCCTCAGGCCTGCGTAAGGCCTCAGGCCTGCCGACGTGCTGTGACAGCTGCGCCCGCAGCGTCTCAAGACTGATTCCTGAGACAGCCCTGAGGCCTGGGGCCGGAGGCCTTGGGGCCTACTCCATCCGGTAATTGGGCGCTTCCTTCGTGATCGTCACGTCGTGGACGTGGCTCTCGCGCGCGCCCGCGGGCGTGATGCGAACCAGCTTCGCTTTCTGCTGCAGCTCGGGGATCGTCGCAGCGCCGCAGTAGCCCATCCCGGCGCGCAGGCCGCCGGCAAGCTGGTAGATCATCGCCGCCACGCTCCCTTTGTGGGCCACGCGCCCTTCGATCCCCTCGGGCACGAGCTTATCGGTGGCGCGGCCGCCTTCGAGATCGAATTCGTCCTGGAAGTACCGATCGCGGCTGCCGCGGCGCATCGCGCCGATCGAGCCCATCCCGCGGTACTCCTTATAGCTCCGTCCCTGGAAGAGGATGAGCTCGCCCGGGCTCTCGTCGGTGCCGGCGAAGAGATTCCCGATCATCGTGGCGCTGGCGCCGACAGCGAGCGCCTTGGCGATGTCGCCCGAATAGCGGATGCCGCCGTCGGCGACGATCGGCACGCCGCGGTTCGCCGCGGCGCGCGCGCACTCCATAATCGAGGTAATCATCGGCACGCCGATGCCCGCCACGACGCGCGTGGTGCAGATGGATCCGGCCCCGATGCCCACCTTGACCGCATCGACGCCCGCCCCGATGAGCGCCTCGGTGGCGGCGGCGGTGGCGACGTTGCCGGCAATCAGGTCCGTATCCGGGAACTCGCGGCGGATGCGCGCCACCATGTCGATTACACCCTGCGCGTGGCCGTGCGCCGTGTCGACGACGAGGACGTCGACACCCGCCTCCACGAGCGCCTGCGCGCGCTCGAGCGAGTCGCGCGAGACGCCGATCGCGGCGCCGCAGCGCAGGCGCCCGAGGGCGTCCTTCGACGCGTTCGGATACTTGATCTGCTTCTGGATGTCCTTGACGGTGATGAGCCCCTTCAGGCGATAGTCCCTGTCGACGACCAGGAGCTTCTCGACCTTGTGGCGGTGCAGGATGGCGCGCGCTTCGTCGAGCGTCGTGCCGACGGGCACCGTATAGAGCGGCGCCTTCGTCATCACCTCGTCGATCGGCCGGTTGACGTTCGTCTCGAACCGAAGATCGCGGTTGGTCAGGATGCCGACGAGGCGTCCTTCCTTGCTGCCGTCCTCGGTGATCGGCACGCCCGAGATCCGGTACTTCCTCATCAGCTCGAGCGCCTCGAAGATGCGGTTGGTGGGCGAGAGGGTAATCGGGTTCACGATCATGCCGCTCTCGGACCGCTTGACGCGATCGACCTCGGACGCCTGTTCCGCAATCGACAGGTTCTTGTGGATAACGCCCAACCCGCCGTGCTGCGCCATCGCAATCGCCATCCCGGACTCGGTCACGGTATCCATGGCCGCGCTGACGAGCGGCACGTTCAGGCGGATATTTCGCGTCAGCCACGTGGCGATGTCGACTTGCGCCGGCAGCACCGTCGAGTGCTGCGGCACGAGCAGCACGTCGTCGAAGGTCAGGGCGGTCGCGATTCCGGTCTCCGTGGAGGTGAGTGCCAGTTCGTCGACCTTGAGTTCCATCTCTATGCCGCTTGGCCGTGACATTTCTTGTATTTCTTCCCGCTGCCGCACGGACAGGGATCGTTGCGTCCGATCTTCGGCTCTTCCCGCCGGACGGTCTTGATCACGTCGTCGCCTCCCGTGCGCGCCGGACGCGGTGCGCCGCCGCCGAACGGCGACGCGGCCTGCCTGGCTGACGCGGCGGCCGGAAACCCGCGGGAGCCGGCCGCGGCGAAGGCGGGCGCAGCCTCCACCTGAGGATGATTGAGCGTCAGCGGCGTGGCGCGGCGCGGTGTCGGGCGTGCGACGGGCGCCGCTTCCTCGGACACGACCGGACGGAGACGGAAGAGATACTGGACGATCTCCTCCTCGATCCGCCCCTTCATGTCCTGGAACAGCGCAAAGCTTTCCTTCTTGTATTCGACCAGCGGATCGCGCTGGCCGTAGCCGCGGAGGCCGATCCCTTCCTTCAGATGGTCGAGGGAGTAGAGGTGGTCCTTCCACTGCGTGTCGACGATCTGCAGCATCACGTCGCGCTCCACGCGGCGGAGCAGCTCGGCCGGGACGACCTGTTCCTTGGCCTCGTAGCTCGCCTTGACGAGCGCCCAGATCGCGTCGGACATCTCCGCGGCCGACTTCTCGGCGAGGTTCAGCCGCTCGACCGCCTGCGGATCGAGGGCGAAGATGCGCACCACCTCGCGCGAGAGCGCGTCGACGTCCCACTCCTCGACGGGAATGTCCTTGCCGGCAAAGCGGTCGACCTGACTTTCCAGAATCTCCTCGGCCAGCGCGAGCAGGTAGTCGCGGGTGTGGACGATCTCCTCTTCGGTGAGGTGGATGTGTCCTTCGAGAATCTCCCGCCGCAGCGTGTAGACGCTTTCACGCTGCTTGTTCATCACGTCGTCGTACTCGAGGAGGTGCTTCCGGACGGAGAAGTTCTGGGCCTCGACCTGCCGCTGCGCCCGCTCGATCGCCCGCGTCACCATGCGATGCTCGATCGGCACGCCCTCTTCCATGCCGAGCCGCTGCATCAGACCGGAGATGCGATCGGATCCGAAGATCCGCATCAGATCGTCTTCGAGCGACAGGTAGAACCGCGAGGAGCCGGGGTCGCCCTGGCGGCCGGCGCGGCCGCGCAGCTGGTTGTCGATGCGGCGCGCCTCGTGCCGCTCGGTGCCGAGAATATGCAGACCGCCGAGGGCGACCACTTCGTCGTGCTCCCCGTCGGTCTGGCGCTTGAAGTGCGAGAAGAGCCGCTCCCAGTGTGGACGCGGCGCGCGGAAGAACCCGTCGACGTGGAAAAAGTAGACGCACTCCTCGTCGTCGACGAACTTTTCTTCGCCGCGGGGCAGCCGCTCGGCCACTTCCTCGGCGATCGCCTGCTGCCGGGCCATGTGCTCGGGGTTGCCGCCAAGTAGGATGTCGGTGCCGCGGCCGGCCATGTTGGTGGCAATCGTGACCGTGCCCTTGCGCCCCGCCTGCGCGACGATCTCGGCCTCCTGCGCGTGGTACTTCGCGTTGAGGACGACGTGCCTGATGCCGCGGCGCTTGAGCATCACCGACAGCTTTTCCGACTTCTCGATCGAGATCGTCCCGACGAGCGTCGGCCGGCCGCTGTTCTGCTTCTCGATGATATCGTTGACGATCGCGTCGTATTTCTCGTTCGTCGTGCGGTAGACGAGGTCCGGCTCTTCGACGCGCTTGAGCGCCCGGTTCGTCGGAATGACGATGACATCGAGGTTGTAGATCTTGGCGAACTCCGCCGCCTCGGTCTCCGCCGTGCCGGTCATGCCGGCGAGCTTGGCGTACTTGCGGAAGTAGTTCTGGAACGTGATTGTCGCGAGCGTCTGGTTCTCGCGCTCGATCTTCACCTTCTCCTTGGCCTCGACCGCCTGGTGCAGGCCGTCGCTCCACCGCCGGCCGGGCATCAGCCGCCCCGTGAATTCATCCACGATGACGACCTGCCCGTCCTTGATCATGTACTCGACGTCGAGATGGAACAGGTTGTGCGCCCGCAGCGCCTGCTGAATGTGGTGCAGGAGCGGCATGTTGACCGGGTCGTACAGCCCTGACGACCCCGGCTCGAGCCGATGGCCGAGGAGCTGCTCGGCCTTCGCCATGCCGCTTTCGGTCAGCGTGACGGTCTTGTGCTTCTCGTCGACGAGGTAGTCGCCGGTCTTCTCGAGCTCCTCACGATCTTCCGCCTTGACGTTCCCCTGCGTGACGGCGCCCTTCTTCAGCTTCGGGATGATGCGATCGACCTCGTAGTACAGATCGGTCGATTCCTCCGCCGGCCCGGAGATGATGAGCGGCGTGCGCGCCTCGTCGATCAGAATGCTGTCGACCTCGTCCACGATCGCGAAGTGATGGCCGCGCTGAACCATCGACTCGAGGTCGAACTTCATGTTGTCGCGCAGATAATCGAAGCCGAACTCGTTGTTCGTGCCGTAGGTGATGTCGGCGCGATACGCGACCTGCCGCTGCGCGTCGGTGAGCTCGTGCTGGATGACGCCGACGCTCATCCCGAGGAAGCGGTAGATGCGGCCCATCCACTCCGAGTCGCGCCGCGCCAGATAGTCGTTGACGGTGACGACGTGGACCCCTTTGCCGGCGAGCGCATTGAGGTAGGCGGGCAGCGTCGCGACGAGCGTCTTGCCTTCGCCCGTCTTCATCTCGGCGATCTTGCCGCTGTGCAGCACCATGCCGCCGATCAGCTGGACGTCGAAGTGCCGCATGTTGAGCACGCGGTGGCCGGCCTCTCGGACGACGGCAAACGCCTCGACGAGCAGATCGTCGATCGACTCGCCGTTGGCGACGCGCGTACGGAAGTCCGTGGTCTTGTCGCGGAGCTGCTGGTCGGTGAGCGCCTGCGTCTGCGGCTCGAGCGCACCGATGGCGCTCACGCGCGGAGCGAGGCGTTTCAGCTCGCGTTCGTTCTGAGTGCCGATGACCTTCGCTAGGAGTCGCCCGATCACAGAAAGGTATTCTTTCGATTGTAGCCGAAAGGGGTCAGGCCCCGGACCCCCACAGGGATGTTAGCGGCGGGTCGGCTGCTGCGTGAGCAGCTGCAGCGGGTTGATCAACCGTCCGTTCGCCACCACCTCGTAATGCAGGTGATAGCCGGTCGTGCGACCGGTCGCGCCGATCAGGCCGATCGTGTCGCCGCGTTGCACCTTGGATCCCGCACGCACCAGAAAGCGCTGGAGGTGGCCGTAGCGCGTTTCGAGGCCGAAGCCGTGATCGATCACGATGAGGTTGCCGTAGGCGCCTTCGTAGCCCGTGCGGCGGACGGTGCCGTCGGCAGTCGCATACACGGGCTGGCCGCGCTCCCCGGCGATGTCGAGTCCGGAGTGGTAATCCGGCCCGCCGGTGACCGGATCGCGGCGGGGCCCCATCCCCGATGACAGCCAGCCGTAAGCCGGCCACATCGACGGCGTCGCGTTGGCGAGCGCGTTGCGCCGCTCGACCGTACGCGCGACGACGTTCAGCCGATCTTCGAGGCTCCCGAGCAGCGCGCGCAGCATGCCGAAGGTATCTTCGGGACTCGTCAGCGCCGACAGGGCGCGCGCGTAGGAGAGATCCTCGCGGGCGCCGCCGGGCGCGGTGCCTCCCATCGCGCGCGATCGCACTCTGGCGGGGAGGCGGTTCATCGCCTGCGCCAAGTTCGGATCGAGCGCCGAACGCTCGCTCAAATCGGTGATGGCCGCCTGCAGCGACTCGATTTGACCGGAGAGCGCCTCAGTCGCCCCGCGGTAATTGGAATTCTCGATGAGCAGTTCCCGATGGTCGGCGCGCAGCGCGGCGACGTCGTTCCACCCTTTCCACGCGGCACCGAGTCCGATCAGAATCGGCGTCGCGAGTACGATGCTGAGGACGGCCACCGCCGGACGCAGCGAGATCGTTCCCCGGCGGACCACACCGGTGCGGCGATCGGCCACAAGGATAGTGAAACGGTGTGAAGGCATCCGTTGGCGCGGAGTGTTGAGGCTACCACACGGGTTATCGGCTCTTCAAAACAAATGACCGGTGGGCGAAGAAAGACCAAAGCGATCCTCCAGGTGATCGGCGCTGCCGTGCTGTTCTCGACGGGTGGCGCTGCCATCAAGACCGCCGCGTTCTCGGCGCTGCAGGTCGCGTCGATCCGGTCGGGGATCGCGGCGGCGATGCTCCTCGTCTGCTTCAAGGGTCGCACGCGCTGGTCGCGGCCCGTCGCGGCGATCGCCGTCGTCTACGCCGCGACACTCGTGCTCTTCGTGGGCGCCACCAAGCTGACGACGGCGGCGAGCGCCATCTTCCTGCAGTCGACGGCGCCGCTGTACGTCGCGTTGCTGGCGCCGGTGCTGCTGCGGGAGCGCTTCCGGCGGCGCGACGTCACGATCCTGGTGGCGGTCGGCGTGGGGCTCGCGTTCTGTCTGGCGGGGAGTCCCGCATCGAGCGTCACCGCGCCGGATCCAGCGACGGGCAACGTGCTGGGCGCAATCTGCGGTCTGACGTGGGCGCTCACGCTACTGGGGCTACGCTGGGGCGCACGCCGCGGCGCTGGCATCGGATCCTCCGCGGTCATCGCCGGCAACGCCCTCGCGTTCCTCGCTGGAGTGCCGTCGCTCTGGCCGATCCCTGCCGCGCCTGCGGCCGATTGGGCGACGCTCGGCTACCTCGGTGTATTCCAGATCGGCGTCGCCTACATCCTGCTGACGCGCGCCGCTGGAACACTGTCCGCGCTGCACATGTCGCTCCTCCTGCTGCTCGAGCCTGTGCTCAACCCCTTCTGGGCGTGGCTGGTACGCGGCGAAGAACCAGGCGCGTCGACGCTCGCAGGAGGCGCGATCATCCTGGCGGCCAGTACCCGCCACGCAATCGCGGCTGGATACGATTCGGGCACACAGAGCACCAAGACGGTGTAGCGCGGCCCGCTCGCTTCTACCGGATCTCACTACGATCGACCGTCGGCGGTCTCCACTCGTTCTTCCAGGCGCGGGTCGCCAGGTAGTCGAGCCCATCGATCGCGTACGCGCCGAGACGCGTCCCGGGAGCAAGCACTGCAGTCCCGCTCTGAAGGTGGCGAATTGTATCCCGGCGCAATCGGCGCGGCGCCGGTCCGGCTGCCGTTCGCGTGGCTCAGCCCACGACTCCCTTGAGCGGCACCAGTCGCTTCGCGATCGGATCGACGGCGAGCAAGAGACTCTCCAGCGCGACGGCACCCGGCAACGGAGGTCCGTCAGGCGCGATGCCACAGGACGGCGTGACAACCTCCCTCAGTCTACGACCACGACACGGTCACTCCACCAATCGGTAATGCAATGCCTCCGCAATGTGCTCGGCGCAGATCTGGTCCGAGCCCGCGAGGTCGGCAATGGTGCGCGCCACCTTGAGCGCGCGGTCGTAGCCGCGGGCGCTCAGGCCGAAGCGCTCGATCGCCCGCCGCAGGAGCGCACGGCCGTCGGCGTCGGGCGTGCAGAACCGCGCGGCCGCCGCGCCGCGGAGCGCGGCATTGGTGCGAATCCCGTGGGCGGCGAAACGGCGCTGCTGCGCGAGGCGTGCCGCGCAGACGCGCTGCCGCACGACCGCCGTCGATTCGCCCGGTTGCGCGTCCGCGATCGCCTGCACCGGCACGGCAGGGACGTGCACGATGAGATCGAGACGGTCGCGCAGCGGCCCGGAGATGCGACCGCGGTATTTCGCCACCTGTGACGGCGTGCAGCGACATTCGCGGCGCTCATCGCCGAGGTACCCGCACGGGCACGGATTCATCGCCGCCACGAGCACGAATCGCGCGGGGAAAACCGTCGTCCGCGCTGCGCGGGCAATGGTGACGCGTCCGTCCTCGAGCGGCTGCCGGAGCACTTCGAGCACGCGCCGGTCGAACTCGGGCATCTCGTCGAGAAACAGCACGCCGTTGTGGGCGAGAGAGATCTCACCAGGTCGCGGAATCGCGCCGCCGCCGACGAGCGCCACGTTCGAGATCGTGTGATGCGGCGCCCGGAAGGGGCGCGTCGCGAGCAGCCCCGTCCCGGACGGCAAGGCGCCCGCCACCGAGTGAATCGCCGTGCATTCGAGCGCTTCATCGAAGGTCAACGCCGGCAGGATCCCACCCAACCGCCGAGCCAGCATCGTCTTGCCGGCCCCGGGCGGCCCAAACAGCAGCAGGTTATGCGCGCCAGCGGCCGCCACCTCGAGCGCGCGCCGGGGCAGCAGCTGCCCGCGGACTTCGGCGAGGTCGCCGTCGACCAGCGCGGCGGCGGGCGGTGAGGCTGGGGAGCCGTACATGCGCTCCGCCGTTTCGGGATGGTTCAGCGCCTCGACCGCCTCCGCGAGCGACCGTGCCACGCAGACTTCCAGCCCTTCGATGACGCACGCCTCGGCGGCGTTCTGCGGCGGCAGCAGCAGCCGGCGGAGGCCAAGGCGTCTGGCGGCAATCGCAATCGGCAGCACGCCGCGGATGCCGTTGATCGCCCCGTCGAGCGAGAGCTCGCCCAGCACGGCCGTGTCGTTCACGGCGCGGTGCGTCAGTTGGCCTGATGTGGCGAGGAGTCCCAGGGCGATCGGCAGGTCGAACGACGATCCCGCCTTGCGGACGTCGGCCGGCGCCAGGTTGACGGTAATGCGGTGCGGCGGAAAGACGAACCCCGAGTTGCGGATCGCGGCGCGGACGCGGTCGCGGCTTTCACGGACCGTGGCGTCCGGCAGCCCCACCATCGTGAAGTGGGGAAGGCCGAACGACACGTCCACCTCAATCTGGACCGGATACGCCTCGATGCCAAAGACGGCGGCGCTGCGCAGGCTGGCCAGCATGCCGGCCTATCATGCAAGGCCGTGCGCCGCTCGCGTGGCGCGGAAATTAGGGCGTGTTTCTGAGGTGATGCTCCGATGTACGCAGAAATTGCCGCGCCGACCTCGGCGAGATACGTTCAAAACTGCATAGGGGAGGCGGAGGACTTCATCAGCCCTCCGCGCGATCAGTTCGTGGCGGTCGACCCGCGGTTCGCGAAGATGGTCAGACGCTGCCCAATCTGGATCGAATTGGATCGCAAGTGGTTCCACGTCTTGAGCGCCGCCACCGTCGTGCGATACAGCCGCGCGATCGACGACAGCGTATCGCCGCGCTTGACGCGGTACGTGATCGGTACGGGCTGCGATGCCGGCTGCTTGGTTGCCGATGTGCTCACCGCAACGACGGCCGGAGGCTCCTGTGGCGCGTCAACCGTCGATGGAAGGGGCGCTTCCGGGCGCGCCGCCAGAAGCAGCGCCGGCGCCCGCGGGATGACCAGCCTCTCGCCAGGCTGCAGCCTGGCACTCGTCCTCAGGTAGTTGGCTTCGGCGAGGTCGGTGCGGCTCACCTTCAGCTTCTTGGCAATCGACAGCAGCGTTTCGCCCTTCTTGACCGTGTGCCAGTTGAGCGGTGCCAGCTCTGTCGGATCGGTCTGCGCCAGCTGCGCCCGGACGATGTCGGCTGCGCCGGGAGGCACCTTGAGCTCGTACTCCGTCGCACGAACCGGCGTCGTCCAACGGCGCAGTTCGGGATTCAAGTCCTGAATCGTCTGGACCGGCGTACCGATCCATTCGGCCACACGACGCAGGTCGACAGGGCTGTTCAGCGTCACCGTCTCGTACTGGGGCGGCTCGACCGGCTGGATATCGAAGCCGTATATCCCCGGGTTCCGCGCGATGACGATGGCCGCAAGGATGAGCGGCACATAGTTGCGTGTTTCGCGCGGCAGGTACCGGCTCGTTGCTGCCAGCTTCCAGAAATCCGCGCGGCCTGAACGCTTGATGGCGCGCTGCACGCGGCCCGGCCCGCCGTTGTACGAGGCGAGCGCGAGATGCCAGTCGCCGTCGAACATCTCATGCAGGGTCTTCAGGTACTTCGCCGCCGCGCGCGTCGCCTTCTCGGGCTCGGCCCGCTCATCGACGTACCAGTCGTGCCTGAGGCCGTTTTCGAGCGCCGTCCCGCGCATGAACTGCCAGATACCTTTCGCCTTCGCACGCGACAGCGCCGTCGGCTTGAAGGCGCTCTCGACGAGCGGCACGTAGGCCAGGTCGAGCGGCAATCCCTCCGCGCGGAAGACGCTCTGGATCATCGGGAGGTACTGTACGCCCCGGCTGAGCCCTTCCTCGAGAAACGCCTTCAGCCGGCCCGTAAAGAGCTCGACGAACGACAGCACCTTGGCGTTCAGCGGGATGTCGATGTCGTGGACGATCGCCTCGAGGTCGGCCGCGACCGCCTGGGTGGTCTCAGCCGTGGGCGCCGGCATCTCGAACGTCGTCACGGCAAGGAGCTCGTCGATACCGGCCGGCTCCTGACGCTGCTCGACAAAGCCATCGCCCTGCGCGAGCGCCGTGACCTCGTAGGCGCTGATCCGCTCGACCAGCTGATCGAAGTGGGCGCGAAGCCGGAGCTCCGTCCGCGCGCCGGGTGGCGACTCCAGCAGGATCTCGATGGCGCGGTTGAACTCGGTCTTCGCGGAAGTCAGATGGCCCAGCTGTAATTCACGCTCGCCGGCCTCGAAATGCAGCGTCGAGACGGCGATCAGCTCAACAATCGGGTCGACCTGGAGAGCGGGAGGCGGAGTAGGCGCCGGAATCGGAGCGACGACCACGACCGGCGATGCGGGCGCCTGGGAGGGGGTGGGAACCCGGGTCGCACATCCGGTGAGGACTACGCTCAGCGCGCCAACCATCCCCGCCCTGGCGGGACCCGGCCTCAGCATCGCGAGCTACTCTACCATTACGAGGATCACTGGTCAACAATAAGTCCAATTGACTCAGCAGTTAAGCTGATCCGCTGGGCGAAAGTCGAAAGTACTGAGGAGCGATGCGCTAGGCGGGCCAGCCGGCCTGTACGAAGATGCGATTCGACTCCCCGAGATCGCGAGCGGCCGGCGTGATGATCGTCTTCTCGCCGACGAGCAGCTTCCGGCCCGCCTTGATCGCCTCCCGGACGTCGTCTTCGCAGATGAACCCGGCGGGCGTCGCGGCCTGTCCGGGCTCGACGCGCGGCGGCGCCGACGTCGTGAGCCCACGGGACGCGAGAAACTGGTCGATTCGCGCCGCCAGGGCGTCAACCGAAATCCCCGCGGGAACGGTTTTTGTCGGCGGCTGCGGCAGCTGCCGGACGGCTGCGGCGTCAGCCGTTTTCATGTCCGCCCTGGCGTCGCCCGCGGTCGCCGCCGGCCGCAGCTCGTACGCAAGCCGTTTGATATTGAGCAGGTGGCGCGGCGAAATGTTATCGGACGTGATGTTGCCGCCCCAGCCGCCGCAGCCGAGCGTCATCGCCGGATCGAGCCCCGTCGTCAGACCGATCGAACCGTGCGTGGTAGGAGTGTTCACGCAGATGCGGAACGCCGGCTTCTTGAGGCCGAACTGCAGGATGACCTCCTCGTTCCGGGAGTGGATCGACATGGTGTGGCCCATGCCCCCGTAGCGGAGGATCTGGATGCAGCGCTCGCAGGCCTCCTGCCAGTCCTTCACCACGTACCAGGACAGAATGGGCGCCAGCTTCTCGATGGAGAGCGGATAGTCGCGTCCCACGCCCGCGAGCGGTGCAATCAGCACGCGGGTTCCGTCAGGTACCGTCAAGCCGACCTCTGCCGCAATGTACGTGGCCGACTTGCCGACGAGAGCCGGATTCGGCAGCCGCTGCGGCGACACGAAGGCCTTCGCGACGGTATCAATCTCAGGCGGACTCAAAAAATACCCGCCCTGCGCCTGGAACTCGCGTCTGGCCTCTTCCGCGACAGCCTCGTCGACGACTACGGAATTCTCGGACGAGCAGAGCACACCGTTGTCGAACGTCTTGCCGGTAATGATGTCGCGCACCGCCTTGCGCAGGTCAGCGGTGCGCTCGATGTAGGCCGGGGCGTTCCCGGGGCCGACGCCATAGGCCGGCTTGCCCGCGCTGTAGGCGGCGCGCACCAGGCCCAGCCCTCCAGTCGCCAGAATCACCGCGACGTCGCGGTGCTTCATCAGCTCCTGCGTGCCCTCGAGCGTCACGGTCTTCATCAGGCCAATGCTGCCGGCCGGGGCGCCGGCGCGCGCCGCCGCGTCGGCCATGATCTCGACCGTGCGCCCGATACAGCGGACCGCTGCCGGATGCGGGCTGATGACAATCGCGCACCGCGCCTTCAACGCGATCAGCACCTTGTAGATTGCCGTCGAGGTCGGGTTGGTCGAGGGAATGACTGCGGCCACGACGCCAAACGGCTCGGCAATCTCGACGATCTTCCGGTCTTCGATCCGGTTGATCACACCGACGGTGCGCATCGGCCGGATGAACTCGTATACGCGCCGGGACCCGAACAGGTTCTTCTGGATCTTGTCGGCGACGACGCCGTAGCCGGTCTCCTCGACGGCGAGCCGCGCCAGTGCTTCCGCGTGCTGGGTTGCCGCCTCGGCCATCGCCGACACGACGGCGTCGATCTGTTCCTGGGCGAGCTCGGCAAGACGCGTCTGCGCCTGGCGGGCAGCCCGCGCGAGCGTTCGCGCTTCGGCAATGGAGGTCAGGTCCTTGTCGGACACCGACGGACGGTCTTCGGCGGCCACGGCCCTACTGTTTGGGGAGGATCTTCTCGACGTCGGTATGCGGCCGCGGGATCACATGCACCGAGACGAGCTCGCCGACCCGCCGCGCCGCCGCGGCGCCTGCATCGGTGGCCGCCTTGACGGCGCCGACATCACCGCGGACGAGGACTGTCACGTAGCCCGCGCCGATATATTCCTTGCCGACGAGCACGACGTTGGCGGCCTTCACCATCGCATCGGCCGCCTCGATCGAGCCGATGAGTCCCTTCGTCTCCACCATGCCGAGCGCGTCCGCGGCCATTGGTCGCATGCACTCTAGCATGGAAGTGGTAACCTTGAGTGGCCTCGTTCCCGGGGGCAGATCCCGATGAGAATCTGGTTCGCGATTGTCCTGGCGGGTATTGTCGCCGCCTGCGCGCGTGTAGATGACGCGCCGCCCGTCGCAACGCCGACGGTGACCCTCAGCCACCGCGACGTGCCGATCGGAAGCCCGGTGGAAATGACGTACCGGTTCGCGGTCGAACCGACGGCGCCGCCGTTCAAAGAGGACTATTGGGTTTTCGTGCATTTCATCGACAGCAACGGGGAGCTGATGTGGACCGACGACCATCAGCCGCCCACGCCGACGTCCCAGTGGAAGCCGGATGCGACCGTCGAGTACGAGCGCACGATGTTCGTCCCCAAGTTCCCGTACGTTGGTGAAGCGAGGGTGGAGGTCGGGCTCTTTTCATCGGCGAGCGGCGAACGGCTCCCCCTGACCGGCGAGACGGAAGGCCAGCGGGCCTACCGGGTCGCCACCTTCAACATGCGTCTGGCGACGGACAACCTGTTCGTGATCTTCCGGGACGGCTGGCATGACACCGAAACGGGCGAGGCGGGCCGCGAGTGGCAGTGGTCGCGCAAGGAGGCCACGCTCACGTTCCGCAATCCCGGTCGAGACGTGCGGTTCTATCTGGAGGCCGATCAACCGGGTCTGGCAGCCTTTCCCGAGCCACAGCACGTCGAGCTGCGCATTGGCACCGCCGTGGTCGACGCCTTTATGGTGTCCGACGGTCTCGTCCGGCGCATGGAAATCCCGGCCAGTCGACTCGGGACCGGGGATACGGTGGAAATGACGCTTTCGGTCGATAAGACATTTGTGCCCGCGGAGGTGCCCATATTGAAGAGCTCCGATCCGCGCGAGCTGGGGATCCGGGTCTTCCGCGCGTACGTGCAGCCGATTTAAGCGAGCGACAGAGAGAGCCACAGAGGCGAGCAACGCCGCCGGCGGTTCACGGTTTTGCGCACATCCCGGCTGTCCGCGTCGTGGCGCGGTCTAAAGGAAGTTAAGTCTCGGTATGCCACACTGTTACGATGGAGTTTCGCTGTAGGCTCGGCACGCCCACCGGGGACGTCATCGAGGGGATTTACGTCGCCGACAGCGAGTCGCGCCTGCGGAGGGAGCTGGAAGAGAAGGGCTTGTACGTCCTCTCGCTCCAGCGCCGGGGAGGGCTCCCGGGCCTGGCGCTGCCGCTTGCGCCGCGCCGCCGGGTCGGTCGCCAGGAATTCCTCGTCTTCAATCAGGAGCTGGCGACGCTGCTCAAAGCGGGCATGCCGCTCGTGCAGTCGCTCGACATTCTACGCCAGCGCGTCGCGAACCCCACGTTCAAAGCGGTGCTCGACGACGTGTATGAGAAGGTGAAATCGGGCACGGCGCTCTCGGACGCCTTCAGTGCGCACACGGGACTCTTTCCGGGCGTGTATCCCGCCTCGCTGATGGCGGGGGAGCGCAGCGGCAGCCTCGATGCGGTGCTTCGCCGGTACGTCGCCTACGAGAAGGTGATCGGGAGCGTCCGGCGGCGGACGATCTCGGCGTTGATTTATCCGGCCATCCTCGTCGCGCTGATGGTGGTGCTGATTGGCATCATCGTCATCCGGGTGGTGCCGGCGTTTGCGGGCTTCTATGCGACGTTCGACCGCGAGCTGCCGCTCTCGACGCGGATCGTCGTCGCCATCTCGAACGCGTTTGTCGCCTACCTGTGGCTGATCGTGTTGGGGGTGGTCGGCGCCGTCGCCGCGATCGCCATCTGGCTGCGGCAGCCGGGGGAGCGTGCGCGCGCCGATCACATGCTGCTGGAGCTGCCGTGGGTCGGGGCGACGGCTCGCAAGTTCGCCACTTCGCAGCTCGCGCGCACGCTCGCAACGCTGCTCGGCGGCGGCATTCCGCTCGTCAACGCGCTGGAGATCGCCGGCGACGCCATGACGAACCGGTATCTCGGGAACGAGCTCCGGGAGGTGACGCGGCGCGTGCGCGAGGGCGAAAGCTTCGCGGCCGCTCTGCGGGCGCGGGGCATGGTCCCCGACGTGGCGGTGAAGATGGTGGAGGTCGGCGAGTCGACGGGGGCGCTTCACGACATGCTGAACAGCCTCGCCGACTTCTACGACGAAGAGATCGAGACGGAGGTCGGCCGATTCGTGACGCTCATCGAGCCGGTGATTCTCGTGATCATGGGCGTGGTGATTGCCGCAGTCGTGCTGGCGCTCTACATGCCGCTCTTCGAGCTGACCTCCCTCGTGGGTGGATAAAGGAATGGCGACAGCCGACTCGACCAATTTCGTCCAGACGGCCGAAGATTACTCCGCCGAGATGGCGCGGGCGCGGGCGCTCGCCGACCGCTATCGGCTGGAGTTCGTCGACATGGACGACTTTCGGATCGACCAGGAGCTGTTTCGGACGATCCCGGCCGACCTGATGCTGCGCTACGGATTCGTGCCGTACCGCCGCGACGGGAAGTCGCTGGTGATCGTGGTCTCGGATCCGACCGACATCCCGATGATCGACGAGCTCGGCGTCATCCTGGGGACGCCCATCAAGGTGTCGGTCGGCGCGCCGTCGGCGATCCAGTCGATTCTGAAGAAGAGCGAGAGCTCGCAGCGCGTGCTCGAGGAGGCGACCGAAGGGTTCGAGCTCCAAGTGCTCAAGGACGACGAGAGCGCCGAGGACAGCCTTACCGTCGAACGCCTGACGAGCGACATCAGCCCGATCATCCGGCTGGTCGATTCGACGATCTACACCGCCATTCAACGGCGCGCGAGCGACATCCACATCGAGACCGGTGACGATGCGGTCCATGTGAAGTACCGCATCGACGGCGTGCTGCAGCCGGCGATGCGGCCGATCGCGAAGCAGTTCCACAGCTCGATCATCTCGCGCGTGAAGGTGATGGCGGAGCTCGACATCGCCGAGAAGCGCGTGCCGCAGGACGGCCGATTCAAGGTCCGGATGCCGGGCAAGACGATCGACTTCCGCGTCTCGATCATGCCGAGCGTGCACGGCGAGGACGCGGTCATCCGTATTCTCGACAAGGAGTCGATCAGCGAGCAGTTCACCGAGCTGAAGCTCGACATCCTCGGCTTCCCCGACGAGGAGCTGAAGCGGTTCCGCAAGTACATCCGCGAGCCGTACGGCATGGTCCTCGTCACGGGACCGACCGGGTCGGGCAAGACGACGACGCTCTATGCGGCGCTGTCGGAAATCCGATCGGTCGAGGACAAGATCATCACCATCGAGGATCCGGTCGAGTACCAGCTGGCCGGCATCACGCAGATTCCGATCAACGAGAAGAAGGGGCTGACGTTCGCGCGCGGGCTGCGATCGATCCTCCGCCACGATCCCGACAAGATCATGGTCGGCGAGATCCGCGACCCCGAGACGGCGCAGATCGCCATCCAGTCGGCGCTCACGGGCCACCTCGTCTTCACCACCGTGCACGCGAACAACGTCGTCGACGTGCTCGGGCGCTTCCTCAACATGGGGGTCGAGCCCTATCAGTTCGTGTCGGCGCTCAACTGCGTGATGGCGCAGCGGCTCGTCCGCCTGACCTGCAGTCACTGCAAGCGGCCCGTGCGGGTCGATCGAAAGCTCCTCGAGGAGTCGGGGCTCGATCCGGCGCTGGCCGACACGCATCGGTTCTACGAGGGCGCCGGCTGCATCGAGTGCGGCGGCACCGGGTTCAAGGGACGCACGGCGATCTGCGAGCTGCTGGATCTCTCCGATCGCATCCGCGAGATGATCCTGGCGCGGCGTCCGAACTCCGAGGTCAAGAAGGCGGCGCATGAGGAGGGCATGCGCTTCCTGCGCGAGTCCGCGGTCGAGAAGGTGCTGCTCGGCCAGACGACGCTGCGCGAAATCAACAAGGTGACATTCGTCGAATGAGCCTGCTGACCTCCTGGCTCGCCAGCCCGCTTCCGGACGCAGCGATCGAGATCGCCCCCGATCGAGTCTCGGCGGCGACGCTCGCCGTGGGCGGCGGCAGTCCGCGCCTGCAGAACCGCGGCGCGGAAGCGCTGCCGGCTGACGCGATCGCTCCCTCGCTGAACGTCCACAACATCCTCGACAAGGAGGCGGTCGTCGGTGCCGTGCGGGCGGTGCTGGGACGGTTGGGGACGCGGGTCGCCCGTGCGGCCGTGGTGATCCCCGATCTGGCGGGCAAGGTCTCCGTGGTGCGGTTCGAGCGCGTCCCGCCGCGCCGCGACGATCTCGACCAGCTCGTCCGCTGGCAGATCCGGAAGGCGCTGCCATTTCCCGTCGAAGATGCGTGCGTGACCTACACGGTGGGACGGCGTGGTCCGGAGGGCACGGAGTTCATCGTGGTGGCGGCGCGCCGCCAGGTGGTGAGCGAGTACGAAGAAGTCTGCGCCGCCGCAGGCGTCCACGCCGGGCTCGTCGAGCTCGCCACTTTCTCGGTGCTGAACCTGACGCTGGCGACCACGGGCGCGGCGGGCACGGCGGGCGACTGGCTCGTCGTGCACATGCGGCCGGAGTACACCTCTGTGGCCATCGTGCGCGACGGCGATCTCATCTTCTTCCGCAATCGACCGGAAGGCGACGAGGGCTCCCTGCCCGACGTCGTCCATCAGACGGCGATGTACTACCAGGATCGGCTCGAGGGCCAGGGCTTCCGGCGCGTGCTGCTCGGCGGCAGCGGAGGCGGGGCCGGTGCGTTCGAGGCGGCGCGGCAGAACCTCGAAGAGCGGCTGGGGACGACCGTTGAGCCGATCGATCCCGCAGAGGCACCGCTGGCGGGCGTTCTCCTGCGTGCGCGGCACGAGGCGATGGGCGTCTGATGCTGAAAACGAACCTCTCGACGCGCCCGTTCTACAACCTGCGTGCCGTTCGCGCGGTCCTCGGCCTGGTCGGGCTGCTCGTCGTGGGTCTGACGCTGTTCAACGCGCTCGAGCTCGTTCGCCTGACCGCCAGCCAATACACGCTTGGCGCCCGCGCGGCGGATGCCGAGCGCGAAGCGGCGCGGCTGCGTGCCGATGCGGCGCGGATCCGCTCGCAGATCAACCCGCAGGAGCTGCAGGTGGTCGCCGACGCCGCGCGCGAAGCCAACGCCATCATCGACCAGCGGGCATTCTCGTGGACGGATCTGCTGACGCAGTTCGAGGCTACGCTGCCGCCCGACGTCCGGATCACGAGCGTGCAGCCGCGCCTCGAACGCGACGGCCGGTTCGTAGTGGCCGTCGGCGTCGAAGCCCGCCGCACCGAGGACGTCGATGCGTTCATCGAGGCGCTCGAGACCGCCGGCGGCTTCCAAGACGTGCTCTCCGTTCAGGAACAGACCAGCGACGCGGGCTTGATCGAGGCCGTCATCCGGGGACGCTATGCCGCGCCGCCGCGGACGGCGGACGGAGCGGGAGGCGCGCGGTAATGGAAGGCATGCACGGACGCGCTCTCGTGCGCCGGGCGGTCGTCGAGCACCGGCGCGTCGTCATCGCCCTCGGCGCGGGGGTCGCTCTCAACGCGGCGGTGTACGCGCTCGTCGTCTATCCGCTGTCGGACCGCGTCGCCAATGTCGCCGAACGTGAGCGCGCCGCCGAACAGGCCCTGGCGCAGGCCAAGGCCGATCACGATCAGGCTTCCGGCACGCTCACGGGCAAGTCGCGCGCGGCCGCCGAGCTGACGACGTTCTATCGCGACGTGCTGCCGCAGGATCTCGCCGGCGCGCGACGCCTGACGTACTTGCGGCTGGCGCGGCTCGCCCGGGAATCGGGCCTCGAGTATCAGCGGGCCACCTACGCACCGGTTGTCGAATCGGAGAGCACGCTGACGCGGCTGCAGATTCAACTCGTGTTGTCGGGCAGCTACCCCGACATGCGCGACTTCATCTACCAGCTCGAGACGGCGCCGGAGTTCGTCGTCATCGACAACGTGCACCTGGCCGAAGGCGCCGACGAAGGCGGCTCGCTGGTCGTCACGCTCGACCTGTCCACCTATTTCCGGAATACGACGCCATGAAGCTGCCACGACGACAGCTCGTGCTCGCGGCAGCGCTCGGCGGCGCGGCGCTCGTGGCGATCGTGATCGTGACCCGCGGTGGATCGACCAGCGCTGCGACGGCGCCGGCGGCGGGCGCGCGAACAACGGCCGCCAGCCAGGCCGTCGCCCCGATGCCGCCGGCGGACGTCAGGCTCGAGCTGCTGAATCGGACACGCGCCGCGCTCGGCGAGCCCGACCGCAATCCATTTCGGTTCCGGCCGCGTCAGGCGCCCCCCGCGCCGCGCGCCGCCGCTGCGCCCACGGCGGCCGTGGCGGCGCCGCCCAGGCCGGCGACCCCTCCGGCGCCCGCCGGACCGCCGCCCATACCGCTGCGATTCATCGGCCTCGTCGAAGCGCCCGGTCAGGCCGGCCGCGTGGCCATCCTCAGCGACGGCCGCGGCAACGTGTTCCAGGGACGGGAAGGCGACATCCTCGAGGGTCGATACCGTATCGGCCGGGTGAATCCGGACTCGCTGGAGCTGTCGTACGCCGATGGCCGCGGTCGTCAGGTCATCCGCCTTTCAGGACAATGATGCGTCGAGCGACATACGTCGGGCAGGTGATCGGGTTGGTGCTGGTGACCGCGCTGCTGGCGGGATGCGCCGCCGGGCGCGCCTTCGGCCGCGGCGAGAGTGCCGCGCGGGTCGGCGACTGGGACGCGGCAGTCGAGCACTATCGGGCAGCCGTTCAGGCCAACCCCGACCGCGCCGACTATCAGATCGCGCTCGAGCGCTCGATGATCAACGCGTCGATCCGCCACCTTGATCAGGCGCGCCTGTTCGAGGCGCGCGGCCAGATCGAAGACGCGCTGCGCGAGTACCGCCGCGCCAGCGAGTACGACCCGACGAACCGCCAGATCGCCGGCAAAGTGCTGGAGATGGAGCGCCGGCTCCGCGACCTGGCCGAGGCCGCGCGTCCGTCGACGACCCTGCAGCAGCTCCAGCAGGCGGCGCGCCAGACTCCCGAGCCGCTCCTCAATCCCGCGTCGCGCGAGCCGCTCGACATCGTCTTCAACAACGCGAGCCTCCGCGACATTCTCAATTCCATGGGGACGTCGGCGGGCATCAACGTCACCTACGAGCGCGACTATCAGGACCGCAGCTACACCGTGCAGCTCCGCGGCGTCACGTTCGAGCAGGCGCTCAACCAGATCCTCGCGGCCAATCAGCTGTTCTACAAGGTGATCAACGAGCGGACGATCATGGTGATTCCCGACAACGCGCAGAAGCGGGCGCTGTACGAGGAGCAGGTGATCCGCACGTTCTTCATCTCGCACGCGGACGCCACCGAGGTCGCGCAGATCCTGAACGGCGTCATCCGGATCCCGGCGCTCGCCGTTGCGCCGCAGATCGTCGCGAACAAGACGAACAACACGATCACCGTCCGCGCCAGCGCCAACATCGTCCAGATCATCGAGCGCATCGTCGAGCAGAACGACAACCCGAAGGCCGAGATCGTCATCGACGTCCAGATCCTCGAGGTCAACCGGCGGCGGACGCGCGAGTTCGGGATCGACCTGAGCGAGTTCTCGATCACGGCGGCGTTCTCGCCCGAGACCGACCCGCGCACCGACGACGGGCTGGTGCCGCAGCCCTTCAACTTGAGCACGATCTCGCGCGGCATCTCGACCGCCGACTTCTACCTCTCGGTGCCGGCCGCGGTCGTGCGGTTCCTCGAGGCTGATTCGGAAACGCGGCTCATCGCGAAGCCGCAGCTCCGCGGTACCGAGGGGCAGCAGATCAATCTGAATCTGGGCGACCAGATTCCGGTGCCCGCGACCGTCTTCACGCCGGTGGCGCAGGGCGGGGCCAACTTCAACCCGCTGACCTCCTTCAACTACAAGGACGTCGGCGTCAACGTTCAGATGACGCCGCGCGTGAACATCGAAGGCGACATCATCCTCGACCTGATGGTGGAGAACAGCACGCTGGGTGCGCCGATCACCATTGCGGGCCAGGAGCTTCCGTCGTTCGGATCGCGCCGTGTGCAGACGCGGCTGCGGCTCCGCGACGGCGAGTCGAATCTGCTGGCAGGCTTGCTGCGCGAGGAAGACCGGCGCGCCATGCGCGGCGTCCCCGGGCTGCTGCGCCTGCCGGTACTGCGCAACCTCTTTGCTGCCAACGACACCCGTGTCGAGCAGACGGACATCGTCATGCTCCTGACGCCGCGCATCGTGCGGACGCAGGAGCTGACCGCAAACGACGTGAGCCCGATCTTCATCGGCTCGCAGCAGAGCCTCGGACTCGGCGGACCGCCGCCGCTCATCGCACCGCCTGTCGGCGCCGAACCCGCGCCGCCAGCCGCGCCCCCGCCCGTCGCGCCGGCGCCGGTGCCACCGGGCGCGCCGGGCGGAGCCGCGGGCGTGCCCGTGGTACCGCCGGGCAGCTCCCCGATTCCGGGTACGACGACCCTTCCGGCCGCACCCGCGCAGCCGACGCCCGCACCACCGCCTGGCGACGCCGCCGCAGGAACGCCCGTGGCGCCGGCCGGCGGCACCCCGCCGGTGCAAGTGCCCGGCGCGGCCGTCGGCGGACAGCTCATCCTGTCGCCGCCGGGACCGGAGTTCCGCGTAGGTGGCGGCCCGTACACCGTGCCCCTGTCGATTTCGGGCGCGGCGCAGCTTTCGAGCATCTCGCTGACGGTGACGTTCAACCCGGCCGCGCTGCGCGTGCGTGCCATCCAGGAAGGCAGCTTCATGCGGACGGGCGGCGCCAACGTCACGTTCACGCAGCAGGTGGACGCGGCGACCGGGCGGATCGACATCGCGATGGTGCGCACCGAGGACCAGACCGGCGTGGCCGGGACGGGGTTGCTCGGCGTCATTATCTTCGACGCGGTCGGAGGGGGCACGGCGAACCTCGCGATCACCGGCGCCGGCGCCAGTCCGCGCGGGACGCCCGCGCCGCTCCAGTTCGCGCCGGTGCCGGTGGTGACGGTCAAATGAAGAGGGAAGGCGGCTACACCTTCATCGAGCTGCTCGTCGTCACGACGATCCTGCTGATCCTCGCGTCGGCCGTGATGCCGCTGGCCCAGGTGGCGTCGCAGCGGCACCGCGAGGCGGAGCTGCGACGCACGCTGCGCGAGATCAGGACTGCGATCGACCAGTTCAAGAACGCGGTCGACCAGGGACGTATTCCGACGACGGAGCTCGAGCCGGAGAACGAGGGATACCCGCCGGATCTCGAGACGCTCGTCGAAGGCATTTCCGCGGCCAACGACGCATCGGGACGCAAGCTGAAGTTCCTGCGCCGCGTGCCGATCGATCCGATGACCCGCTCGACCGACTGGGGGCTGCGCTCGTATCAGGATTCGCCGACGTCGACGTCGTGGGGAGGCCAGAACGTCTTCGACGTCTATACGCAATACGACGGCACCGCGATCGACGGAACCAGATACCGCGATTGGTAACGAGGTCTATGGGAAGTGCATTACAAGGTCGGCTTGCCCTGCCGACGCGGCGAAGCCGTGCGGGCGGCTTCACGCTCGTCGAGCTGCTGGTCGTGATGTCGCTCATCGTCATTCTGGCGAGCATTGCCCTGGCGGTGCACGCCAACACGCAGACGCGCGCCAGGGAGGCGGTCCTGAAGGAGAACCTCTTCCGGATGCGCGACGCGATCGATCAGTACTACGCGGATAAGAACGAATATCCGCCGGCGCTCGAGGCCCTGGTCTCGGAAAAGTACTTGCGCGCCATCCCGGAAGACCCGTTCACCGATTCCGCGTCGACGTGGCAGACGATCATGGCCGAGCTCGATCCAGCCAATCCGTCAGCGACGCCGGGCGTTTTCGATGTGAAGAGCGGATCCGACGGGACGGCGCTCGACGGAACCCGATACGCCGATTGGTAAGCATGATGAAATTGCAAGGGTCTGAAAGGATGCGTACCGCCGCGGGGCTGCTGCTGCTGGTATCCCTCGCCACTGCGGGCTGCGATCAGGCGCAGCTGCTGGCGCCCACGAAATCGACGATTACCGTGTCCGCGCCGACGCGCGTGCTCCCGACCGGCGGCAGCACTGAGGTTTCGGCGCTCGTCGTCGAGCAGGCCGGCACCCCAGTGCCCAACGGGACGACCGTGCGTTTCACCACGTCGCTCGGACGCGTAGACCCGGTCGAGGCCCAAACCAGGAACGGTGTGGCGACGACGACCTTCCATGCGATGAATACGTCTGGCGTGGCGCGCATCACCGCGGTCTCGGGCGCCGCGACGGCTGCCAGCGACAACGCCAATGTGGTCGAGATCACGGTCGGCGCCGCCGCTGTGAGCACCGTCACGCTGCGCGCCAGCCCGGGCAGCGTCGGGCCGTCGGGCGGGACCGTCGAGCTCATTGCCACTGTCGTCGCGGACAACGGGCGCGCCCTCGAGGGGATCCCCGTCACCTTCAATGCCGATCAGGGGACGCTCAGCGCGCCCACCGCCACGACCAACGCGAGCGGCGAGGCGCGGACAACGCTGACCACATCGCAGCAGACGGTCGTCAGCGCCACCGCCGGCACGAAGACGAGCAGCAACGTGACGGTCAGCATGCGGTCCGGCCCCATCGTCTCGATTACGTGTGCGCCGGCGTCGGGAACGGGGAACTGCGCGGCCGTGCAGGCGAGCTCGACGAACAACACGGCGACCGTGCTCTTCACCGTGACGAGACCCACCGGCAGCAGCACGCTCCGCACGGCGACGCTCGACTTCGGCGACGGCACGTCACAGGCGCTCGGGAATCTCGCCGGCGGCACCGCGACGATTACACATACCTACAGCGGACCCGACGGCTCGACGGCGCGCGCGTATACGGCGACGGTCACGGCCGTCGACATCAACGGCGAAACGGCCGCCGCGAGCACGACGGTGATCGTCACGCCCAAGCCGACGCCAACGCCCATCAACGTCACGATCACGACCGAGTCGGGGACGGCAACCGAGAACGGTCAGCGGTGGACCTTCACCGCCAACCACACAGGTGGAGGCGAGAGCGGTACCGGCGACGCGACGATTCAGCAATATCGCTGGGACTTCGGGGACGGCAAGGGCGCGGAAACGTCGGGCAAGACCGTGTCCCACGTCTACGCGACCAGGACGACCGAAACGAAGTACGTCGTGACGGTAACCGTGCGCACGCCGGATAACCGGACCGCGTCCGCGACGACCGAGATTCTGGTCTCGAAGTTCCCGTAATGCCATGAGACGGTCTCCCGATCGCGGCTACGCCATGGCGGCGCTGCTCGTCGCCATGAGCGTGATGGGCATCATGCTCGGCATGGCGCTGCCCGCATGGCGCACGTTCGTGCAGCGCGAGCGTGAAGCAGAGCTGATTTTTCGCGGCGAGCAGTACGCGCAGGCGATTACGCTCTTCTCGCGCCGGACCGGCGGCTTTCCCACATCGCTCGATGCCCTGCGCGACGGGCGCTACATCCGGAAGCTGTACAAGGATCCGATCACGAACGGCGACTTTCAGCCGGTCTACTTCGGGCAGATCGGTCCGCTTACGCCTCCAACAACCGGTCGCGGCGGGCAGGCCCCGGCAGGCGCCGGCCGGGGCCAGACCCCGCCGGCGGGGCAGCCGCTCGGGCGGGGACGGCCGGCGTCGCCCGGCCCCGCAGCGAGCTCCTTTGGAACCGCGCCTGGTGGACGCGCCGGACAGCCGGGAGCGCTCGGCCAGGCCGGCCCCACGGGTGCGGGACCAATTGTCGGCGTCGTCAGCCGGAATTCCGGGGAATCGATGCGCCTCTACAACGGCCGCGGCCGCTACAACGAGTGGCTTTTCCTGAGCACGGCTGCCACGCAGCAGCCTGGCGTCCCGGGCGCGCCGACGCCCGGCCCTGCCGGTATCGGTCCTGGCGGACGCGGCCGCGGTGCCGAAGCGGGGGGGCCGGGCCGTGGCGGTCGCGGCCCAACGCCGGGCCTGACGCCGTTCGATCGTCCTGCCGCGCCCGGACGCGGTCGCGGCGGCTTCCAGCCCTCGCCGTTCGGTCCAGCCCCCGGCGCGCCTGGCGGACGCGGCGGCTCGCCGGCCCCATTCACGCCGGGACGCGGACTCTAACCGCCGAGCGCTTCCAGCACCGCGTCGTGAAATGCGGGGCGGACCTGGCGGATCGCCTCGTTCCCCCGCGTCGGATGAACGCGATTGGTCAGCAGCACCACGTACACCCCCCGCTCGGGGTCGATCCAGAGTGACGTGCCGGTAAATCCCGTGTGCCCGAACGCGCGCGGCGAGATGCGGCGTCCGCATGACGACGTCGGTAGCATCGTGTCCCACCCGAGCGCACGCGAGCTGCCGGGGACGTCGGCACGCCGCGTGATGAACGTGTCGAGCGTCGCGCGCGTGAAGGCGCCGGTGCGGCCGGCGAGCACCTGCAGAAAGTGCCGCGCGCACTGGCCGACCGCGGCGGCCGTGCCAAAGAGTCCCGCGTGGGCCGCAACGCCGCCAAGCGCCCATGCGTTCTCGTCGTGCACCTCGCCGACGAGAAGCCGGCCGCGCCCGCGATCGACTTCAGTCGGCGCGATCCGCGAGTGCCACAGGCGCGGCGGATGGAACTGGAGGTCTTCCGCCACGGCCATCTGCGCGCGAACGGCATCGAAGCGCTGGTCCAGCGCGCTGTCGCTCTCGAGGACGAATCCGAGCAGCATGAATCCGAGGTCGCTGTAGACGGCTCTCGTACGGGGCGCGTACACGAGAGGGCTGCTGCAGATCGCGGCCTTGAAGTCGGCGCGCGTGCGGCAGTACTCGTAGAGGGGCGCGTGCCCGGCCAGCCCGCTGCAGTGCGACAAGAGATCGCGGAGCGTGACGTCCGCACGGTCGGCATCCTTCCAGACGGGGATGTGCCGTCGCACGGGATCATCGAGCGCTATCGCGCCGCGCTCGACCTGCTGCATCGCGATCGGCACCGTGGCGAGCACCTTGGTCAGCGACGCGAGATCAAAGATGGTGTCGTCGCCGGCACGCGGCGCGGCTGCCTCGTATGTGAGCCGGCCGAATGCCTGTCGCCACAGCGGCCGCGTCGCATCGCCGACCTCGGACACTGCGGCCGGAAAGGCCTTGGCCTCGACCGCATCCTCGAGAAGACGTGCTGCGCGGCTGAACAAGCTGTTGAACCTTTACCATAGAAGCGGATGCATGTTCTGGGGATCGACGCGGGCGGCACCAAGACCGTCTGCCTGCTGGCCGACGGCGAGGGGCGCGTGCTCGCCGAGGCGCGTGCCGGCGGCGCGAACCTGCAGTCGGTGGGGGAGCTCGAAGTCGAAAAGGTGCTGTACGGCGTGATGGAAGCGGCGCTGGCGCGCCACGACGTCCGCCCCGAAGCGATCTGCCTCGGCATCGCCGGCGTCGACCGTCCGTCCGACGCCAATGCCGTGCAGGCAATCATGAAGCGCATCGGCTTCAAATCCCGGACGCTCGTCGTCAACGACGCGCTCGTGGCGCTCGTCGCGGGGGCCGGCGACGAGCCGGGCGTCGTTCTAGTGGCGGGCACCGGATCGATCGCGTACGGGCGAAGTGCCGCCGGCCTGGCCGCGCGCGCCGGCGGCTGGGGGTACCTCCTCGGTGACGAGGGCGGCGGCTTCTGGATCGGGCGCGCGGCGCTCTCCGCAGTCGTGCGGCAGTTCGACGGACGCGGTCCGGCGACCGCGCTCACCGAGCTGGTGCTGGAGCGCCTGGGCTTGTCGAACCCGACCGAGCTGATTCACGCGATCTATTACCGGGATGTGCACCGGCAGGCCATTGCCGGCCTCGCGGACGTGGTGCAGCAGGCCACCGACGCCGGCGATGCTGTCGCGCGGGAGATCCTGACACGGGCCGGGGCGGAACTGGCGTCGGCGGCCGCGTCCGTCATCACGCGGCTCGGCATGCGCGGCGATGCATTTCCAACGCTACTCTCCGGTGGCATGTTCCGGGGTGTGCCGTGGCTCACTTCCGACGTACGGGCCCGGCTCTCAGAAGTGGCGCCGCGCAGCACGGTGCGGGTGCTGGAGGTTGAGCCCGCGATGGGCGCCGTGCGCCTGGCGCTGGCGGCCGCACGCGGCACGGTCGACGTGCCCACGTACGTGTGATTATCCGGACCTTCGAGACGCCGGACGAAACCGCCGCCGCAGTCGCGCAGCGCGTGGTCCGCGCGCTGGCGGAGAAGCCGGCGCTCGTGGTGGGTCTGCCGACGGGGCAGACGCCGATCGCCACCTATGCCGAGCTCCGGCGGCGGCACGCGGCGGGAGAGGTCGACTTCGCGCGCGCCACCACGTTCAACCTCGACGAGTTCGCCGGCATTCCTCCGTCGCACCCCGGCAGCTTCCGGATGTTCATGGAGCGGCATCTCTTTCAGGGCATCAATCTGGCGCCGGCGCGCACTCACTTCCTCGACGGCACGGCGCCGGATTTGGATGTGGAGTGCGAGCGCTACGAGGCGGCCATCGGCGCGGCGGGCGGGATCGATCTGCTGCTCGCCGGCATCGGCGCCAACGGCCACATCGGCTTCAACGAGCCGGGCGACACGCTCTCGGCGCGGACGCACCGGGTCGCGCTCGCCGCGTCGACGCGGCGCCACAACGCGGCGCTCTTCGGCGGCGATCCGGCCGACGTGCCGCGCGAGGCGCTGTCGATGGGCATCGGGACGATGCTGAAGGCCGGCGCGATCGTGCTCGTCGCCACGGGCGCGCACAAGGCGGCCTGCATCGAGCGCGCGGTGCATGGTCCGGTGACGACGCGCCTGCCGGCGTCGTTTCTGCAGCTCCATCGCCACGTGGAGCTGTACCTCGACGCGGCGGCGGCGAGCCGCTTAGGTCCGCGTTGACGCGCCTTCGGCGTGTCCCTGCAGCATGCCCTTCAGCCGCGGCTCGATGTCCTCCCCGATCGCGTCGCGCATCGAGTCGTGCGCGCGGCGCAGGCGCGACAGCGCTTTCAGGTAGGGAAGGCCGGTCTTCTGCATGACGATGGCGGCTTTGACGTTCCAGTGCGCCTTCTTGAGCAGCCTGTCGGCGTCGTCATAGTCGAGGCCCGTGACGATGTTCACGATGCGGCGCGCGCGATCCTTGAGCTTGTCGGAACCAGTCTGCACGTCGACCATGAGGTTGCCGTACGTCTTGCCGATGCGCACCATCGCGCCCGTCGTCAGCATGTTGAGCACCAGCTTGGTGGCCGTACCTGCCTTGAGGCGCGTGGACCCCGCGATCACCTCGGCGCCGACCGCGGGCGCGATCGTCAGGTCGACGAACGTCTGCAGCTCCGTCGCCGGATCGCACGTGATGAAGATGATGCGCGCTCCCGCCTTGCGCGCCCGCGTCAGCGCGCCGCGGACGAACTGCGTCATCCCGCTCGCCGAGACGCCGACGACGATGTCCTTCTTCGCCGGGCGCAGGCGGGTGATCGCGCGCGCGCCCTCCTCGTAGTCGTCTTCGACCCCTTCCTTGGCGGCGAAGGTCGCGCGCTGGCCGCCGGCCATGATCGCCTGCACGAGCGCCGGATCGGTGCTGAAGGTGGGCGGCATCTCGGCCGACTCGAGCACGCCGAGCCGGCCGCTCGTCCCGGCGCCGACGAAGATGATCCGGCCGCCCTTCCGCAGCGCGGCCGCCACCATCTCGATGCCGACGGCAATCCGCTCGCGCTCGCGCTGGACGGCGGAGAGCATCTTGCGGTCCTCGTTCATCATCAGGTCGACGATCTCGCCCGGGGAGAGCTTGTCGATGCCGAGAGAGGAAGGATTGATCGCCTCGGTCGGAAGCGACTGGTACTTCGAACGCATCGCGTACAATTCTACCGATTCAGCACATGCAATCGACATCGGTGCGTGCCTACCTCACGCATCTGGCGGTCGAGCGGCGGCTGGCGGCGAACTCGGTCGCCGGCTACGAGCGCGACTTGCGCCTGCTGGCGGGCTTTGCTGCGCGGCAACGCCGGCGCCTCGAGGTGCTGTCGCGTCAGGATCTCGACGCGTTCGTCCGCAATCTGATGTCCGAAGGCCGGTCGCCGCGCTCGGTCGCGCGCGCCGTCGCCTGCTGCCGCGGGTTCTATCGTTTCCTCGCGCTCGAGGGGCGCGTCAGGAGCAGCCCGGCCGACGACCTCCGGCCGCCTCGCGCGTGGAAGCCGCTCCCGCGGTATCTCTCGAGCGAGGAGATCGATCGCCTGCTCGCACAGCCGGATGTGTCGACGCCCCGGGGGCTGAGGGATCGTGCGCTGCTCGAGCTGCTCTACGCGACGGGCATGCGCGTCTCCGAGCTCGTCGGCCTGCGGCCGGGCGACGTCGATCTCGACGCGTCCTACCTCACCTGTACCGGCAAGGGGGAAAAGCAGCGCATCGTGCCGATTGGTGACGAGGCGGCGGCCTGGGTGCGGCGCTACGTGCGCGACGGCCGCGGGGCGCTGCTCGGAACCCGGCGCAGCCCGCGCCTCTTCGTCAACGCACGGGGCGGTGGTCCCGGACTTACGCGCGTCGGCTTCTGGAAGATCCTGAAGGCGTATGCGCGCCAGGCCGGCCTCAGGGTCGCGATCAGCCCGCACGTCCTCCGGCATTCCTTCGCGACGCATCTGCTCGAGCGCGGCGCCGATCTGCGCGCCATCCAGATGATGCTCGGCCACGCGGATCTGTCGACGACGCAGATCTACACGCACGTGCTCGAGCGCCGTCTCCGGACGGTCTACGACAGGTTTCATCCGCGGGCGTGACGATGAATCGAGGTGCGCGGGTACGACGGTGCGCGGGTGCGAGGATGCGTCCGGAGGTGCGAGGGTGCGACGTGCCAGCGTCCGTGTACCGTGCGCCGTCGAACACACCAGAGCACCGTCGCACGTCCGCACCCCCGGACGCACGGCCGCATCGTCGTACCGTCGCACCGTGGCACCGATGACGCGGATCGTGCTGCTCCTGCTGACGATCGGCCTCGGTGCCGCCTGGTACCTCGGGCTGCCGTCGCCCGGTCCCGTGCAGGATCCCACCGCGGGTAGTGCGCCGCGGGAGCTCCGCGGCGCCATCCACGTCCACACGAACCGGTCGGACGGAACCGGGACGGTCGAGACGGTGGCCGCCGCCGCCGCCCGCGCCGGCCTCGACTTCGTTGTCTTCACGGACCACGGCGACGGCACGCGGAAGCCGGACCCACCGCAGTACCGCGACGGAGTGCTGTGCATCGACGGGGTGGAGATCAGCACGCGCGACGGCCACGTGCTGGCGTTTGGGATGGAGCAGGCGCCGTATCCGCTGGGCGGCGAAGCGCGCGACGTCGTGGAGGATGTCACGCGCCTCGGCGGCTTCACCATCGCCGCCCATCCGAGTTCGAACAAGCCGGACCTCGACTGGCGCGACTGGGAGGTGCCGGTCGACGGTCTCGAGTGGTTGAACGGCGACAGCGAATGGCGCGACGAGTCGACGTGGACGCTCGCGAAGTCCCTCTTCACCTATCCCGCACGGCCGGTCGAGACCCTCGCGGGTCTGCTCGACCGCCCCGCGGCGGCGCTTCAGCGATGGGACGCGCTCGCCCGCGAGCGGCGCGTGGTCGCCATCATCGGAAGCGATGCCCACGCTCGTATCGGCCTGCCGAGCCAGGGTGACCCGTATCAAGACGGGCTGTCGCTGCGGCTGCCGGGCTACGAGCAGCTGTTCCGGCTGTTTTCGAACGTCGTCCCCGACCTGACGCTCAGCGGCGACCCGGTCGCCGACGCGCGCGCCATTCTCGCCGTGGTCCGCGCGGGTCACGTGTACTCGCGTATCGATGCGGTGGGCGCCGGAACGCTGTCGCTCCGGGCGGCGGCCGCGGGGACGTCGGTGGGGGCAGGCGACGTGCTGCCCGTCATCGGCGGCGCCACGCTGCGTGTCGACGTGCAGCGCGCGCCGGACGCGCGGGTCGACGTCTGGAAGGACGGCGCGCGCGTCGCGGAGGGCGTGGAGCTGCCGCTGGAATGGGCGGCCGATGGTCCCGGCGTCTACCGGGTGGAGGTGTCGCGGGCCGGCGCGCCCGGGGCACCGCCGGTCCCGTGGATGATCGCGAATCCCATCTACGTCGGCCGCGAGGCGGGCACACGCCCTGCCGCGCCCCGGCGACCGCCCGCGCTCGTCACGATGCCGCGCTACACGAACGGCCCGGCGGACGGCTGGACGATCGAAACGAGTCCCGCTTCGAGCGCCGCGCTCGATGTGGTCAAGGGTGCTCGCGGAACGGAGCTGGCGCTGCGCTACGCCGTCGGCGGGGCGGCCTCGTCGGGCCCGTTTGCGGCGTTCGTGATGACGCCAGGCCCCGATCTCGCACGAGCCGATCGGCTGCTGTTCACCGCCCGCGCCGATCGCCGCATGCGCCTGTCGCTGCAGCTCCGCGAACCGGCAGGAGAGGACGGCCACCGCTGGCAGCGGTCGGTGTACGTCGACACCGAGCCGCGCGAGATCACGGTGTACTTCGACGACATGAGGCCCGTCGGCGCCGCGCCGCGCGACCGCCCCACGCTGCCGGCCGTCGAGTCCATCCTGTTCGTGATGGACACGATCAACACCCCGCTCGGCGGCAGCGGACGGATCTGGATTGACGATGTGAGGTATGCCAGATAGCTGATGTTCACCCGTCTCGGTTCTCGCGCCTGGGTTCGTGTTCAGGTTCGGCGACGAATGCGCCGCAAGGAACCGGGAACTCCGAACCGAACGTGAACACGCACGGAGAACCGAGAATGCAGAGGTGTTAACGACGGGTTCCGATCATGCGGTCGGTCGCGGCCGCAGCGCGGCGAGCACCTTGCCGTAGAACTCGTTGAGCTGGTCGTCGCGAATCCAGCGGATGACGACCACGAGATCGTTCTCCCAGTCGATGTAGATGTTGTTCGGGCCGTTGCCGACGAAGCGCACGCTCGAGTCCGGTGTGGCGGGCATCGACTTGCGCCCCGTATTCAGGTACCAGTTCATGTAGCCGTACTGGTCGTTCGGCTTGGTGGGCGTGCGCGCCTGCCTGATCCACTGCTCGGAGACGAGTTGCCGATCGTTCCACCGACCGTTGCGCAGGAACAGGTACCCGAACCGCGCCATGTCCCACGCGTTGATGAACATCCCGCCGCCCCAGTGGCCGCCGCCCGAGACCGACTGCACGCGCTGGCCGTTGATGTTCACCCAGGAATTCTCGTACCCATGCCACTGCCACGTGGACGAGGCGCCGATCGGCTCCATGATGGCTTCGCGCAGCACGTCGGGCAGTGGACGCCGGTACACGTGGAGCAGCGCCAGCGCGAGCGCATTGACCCGGACGTCGTTGTACTTCCAGCGCGTCCCCGGCTCGTAGAGCTTCCGGTTCGGCCACTGCGACGGCTCGCCCTCCGGACGATCGGCCCAATCCGGCTTGCCCCAGAGCGTCCCCTGCCAGTCGCTCGTCTGCCGAAGCAGGTGATCCCACGTGATCGGCTGATTCTTCGGCGCCTCGAACAGGTCGACGCCGGGCGGCATGTAGGCGCGCGCGCGATCGTTGACGTCCTTGATCAGGCCTCGGTGGACGGCGAGACCCGCGACCGTCGACAGAAACGTCTTCGTCACGCTGTGCGTCATGTCGACCCGATCGGGGTCGCCCCAGGACGCGACGAGGTAGCCGTTGCGGATGATCAGGCCGCTGACCGGCCCACGCTCCTTCATCGGACCGATCGGCGTATCGAACGGCTCGCGCGCGCCGAATGTGGTCGCTTGGTCGAGCAGCAGATCCTTGAAGCGGGGCGTCTCGTTGGCGATCGCGAACTTCACCGCCGCGTCGACGAGCGCGGGATCGAGACCGACGTCGGCCGGTGCGCGCCGCTCCCACTGATGCGGGGGAGGGTAGTAGGGCGCTTGCTGCCGGGCCTGCGCCTCCGGCTGGGCGAGACACGGGGCGACCACGAGCGCAAGCAGCGCCGAAGGGAGTGTGCGGATCATGAATGTCTCCTCATGGTCCGGCCACAGCCGGACGCCACGTACGGCAGCGCGAGTATACCGCTACGTCCGGACCGTGAGCAGGAGGTATCCCGCGCCGGCGCCGAAGAGCAGGTTCGGCGCCCACGCCGCGAGCGCCGGCGTGACGAGCCCGCCGGTGCCGAGCGCGGCAAAGACGCTGATCGCCACCCAATAGGCGATCGCGAGCACGATTCCGATGCCGATGCCGTACATTGCGCCGCGCCGGCCCGTGGTCACCGCGAATGGAACGGCCAGCAGTGTCATCACGATCGTGACGAACGGGAAGGAGACCTTGCGCTCGAGCGCGACGAGCTGTGCGCGCACGTCGAACCCGGTCGCCTGCAGCCGCGCCGTGTAGTCGCGCAGCTGCGAATAGCTCATGAAGCGCTCGTCGGGCGGCTCGGTGCCGAAATACGAGGCGGGTTCCAGCGCGATCTCAGAGGTGGCGAACGGCGCGAACGCCCGCGTCTCGCCGTTCGGGTCGAGCTCCCGCGTCCATCCCTGCTCGGCCTTCCAGCGATCGCTGCCGGCATAGGCGGCCCGCTCGGCGTAGACACGCCTTGTCAGCACCTGCATCCGCTCCCCGAACTCGTAGACCGACAGCCCCATGAGCTGTCTCGCGCGCGGATCGTAGTAGTCGAAGTGGTAGATCTCGCCGCCGCTGCCGGTGACCCACTGGCGGTGCAGGACGTCGAAGGTCTGCGGCGACCCGCCGCGGATGATGTGCCGGAGCGCCTCGGCCCGCCGGTTCGCCGGTCCGAGCACGCTTTCCTCGAGCACGAACAGGACGCCGCCGGCGACCACTGCGCCCGCGAGCATCGGCACCGCCACCCGATAGAGACTGATCCCGCACGCTTTCATCACCACGAGCTCGCTGTTCTTGGTGAGCAGGCCCACCGTCACGAGCGCGCCCAGGAGGACCGCCAGCGGCAGAATGTAGTAGATCCACTGCGGCGTGGCGTACCAGAAATACGCGCCAAGCATGCTCCAGGTGGCCTGGCCTCGGAAGACCTTGTCGGACAAGTCCAGGAACGCCGCGATGTAGAAGATGCCGGCCATCGCCAGCGCCGACAGCAGCGCAATCCGGGCATACGTTGTGGCGACGTAGCGGTCGAGAATCCCGAGCATCGGCAGCCGGAGCGGCGGAATACCAGTCGCGCGCCACGTCGGCAGTGTCGGCAGCCGCAGCGGGCGATCGAATCCGCGGTGACGCCACCGGAAGAGCGGCAGCCCGAGCGCGCCGAGCACGATGTTCGGCCCCCACGCCGCGAGCCACGGCGGGATGATATGGCCGCGCACGAGCGACTGTCCGAGCCACAGCACCACGTAGTAGATGAAGATCACGCCGAGACCGGTGACGAAGCTCGCCAGCTTCCCGTCGCGGCGGTTGGTGACGCCGAGCGCCAGACCGATGAGACCGAAGATCAGGCAGGCGAACGGAATCGAGAACTTCTTCTGAATCTCGAAGAGCTCCGTGTGCGGGTAGATTCCCTGCGCCTCGAGCTCTGCGGCGCGGGCCTGGAGCTGCGGAATCGACATCTCGCGCGCGCCGAGCGGCGGCCCCTGCCGCGGGAAGACCGTCTCCGGATTCAGGCTGAGAAGCAGCTGCTCGAAGTGGACGACCTCGTACTTGCCCGCCTCGTCGGCGGTGTGGCGGACGGCATCCTGCAGCACCATCTCCACCGTCCGCCGCTCGCGGTCGATGACCACGCGCCCGTACCGCGCGAGGTACACGGCCGGCGTCTGGCCCATGCGATTGTCGGCCATGAAGACGTCGGTCCAGCCGGCGCCGCCGGGCGCGAGCTCACGCACGTAGACGACGACGTCGGGGAAGTCGTCGAAGAAGACGCGCGGGCGCACCTCGCCCTCGGCGCGCTCGGCCACGATACCGAAGGTGATTTCGCGGAAGCGCTGATTCGCCTCCGGCGTGGCCACGAGCAGCACGTACGAGGTGCCCGCCCACGCCACGACAGAGAGCAGCGCCACGGGGCGTCCGAGACGGAACAGGCTGACACCGCACGCCTGCAGCGCGACGAATTCGCGGTCCGCGGACAATCTGCCGAGCGCCACAAGCAACCCCAGCAGCAGCGACATCGGAATCGTCACCGCCAGCGATCCCGGCAGGAGCGTCGCCATGACGCGGACCACGACGAGCGCGGGCACGCCCTTCGAGATAAAGCTCTCGGCGTACTCGATGAGGTACGGAATGATTAGCATGAACGTGAAGACGAGCAGCCCGATGACGAAGGGCCACAGCACTTCACGAATCACGTAGCGGTCGATGATGCGCACTGAAGCCTTCTCATTATGACCCGCGTCGCCATCCTCTGGCACATGCACCAGCCGTTCTATCAGGACCTGCTCACGCGCGAGCACGTCCTGCCGTGGGTGCGGCTGCACGCGCTGAAGGACTACTGGGGGATGGTGGCGCTGCTGCGCGATTTCCCGGACGTCAAGGTGACGTTCAATCTGGTGCCGTCGCTGCTCGTGCAGCTCGAGACGTTCGCCCGCGAGGAGGCGCGCGATCGCCATCTCGAGCTGGGACTGAAACCCGCCTCGCAGCTCACCGACGAGGAGCGCGCCTATTGCGTGGAGCAGTTCTTCCACGCGCACCGGCCGCGCATGATCGATCCGTATCCGCGGTACCGCGAGCTCTTCGAGCGGCGCGGGAACGCCGGCCTGAGCGCCCGCGCTCAGGCGTCGGAGTTTTCGGTCGACGACCTGCGCGACCTGCAGGTCTGGCACAAGCTCGCGTGGATCGATCCGTGGTACCACGAGCAGGACGCACGCATCCGCGCCCTTGTCGACAAGGGGCGCGCGTTCAGCGAAGACGACAAGGCGGCGCTCCGCGCCGTCGAGCTGGAGCTGCTGCGTGCGGCGATTCCGGAGTACGCGGCCGCCGCCGCCCGCGGACAGGTCGAGCTCTCGACGTCCCCGTTCTATCACCCGATTCTGCCGCTCCTATGCGATACGGACGTGTATCTGCAGGCGCACCCGCAGGCCCGTACGCCGCGCCAGCGGTTCCGCTATCCGGAAGACGCCGCCGAGCAGCTCGCACGCGCAATCGCGCTGCACACGCGCCTGTTCGGCGCGCGTCCGCAGGGTCTGTGGCCGTCGGAAGGATCGGTGTCCGACGCCATGGTGCCGCTCGTGGCCGAGGCGGGCTTCCGGTGGATGGCGACCGACGAAGAGATTCTCGCGCGATCGCTCGGGATCGTCTTTGGGCGCAGCGGCGATGGGCACGTCGATCAGCCGGAGCGTCTGTATGTGCCGTACGCCGTCGGCGCGGTCGCCTGCGGCTTCCGCGATCACGCGCTCTCGGACCTCATCGGCTTCACCTACGCGTCCTGGTCGGCCGCCGCCGCGGCTGACGACTTCGTGTACCGGCTCGTTACCGCGGGCCGCCGATACGGCGCACAGACCGACGGCGGAGAGGCGACGATCTTCGTCATCTTGGACGGGGAGAACGCCTGGGAGCATTACGACGGGCAGGGGCGCGCGTTCCTGCGGGCGCTCTACACCGGTCTGGCCGCACATCCGGAGATCCGGACCGTGACGATGAGCGAGGCGTGCGCCGCGCCGAACGACACGCTTCGATCGATTGCGGCCGGGTCGTGGATCAACGGCGACTTCTACATCTGGATCGGCCATCCCGACGACCACCGCGCGTGGAGCCAGCTCGCCGACGCGCGGGCAGCGCTCGATGCCGCCGCCGTCTCGGCGTCACCCGACGCGCTGGCCCGGGCGCGCGAGGAGATTCTCATCGCCGAAGGCAGCGATTGGTTCTGGTGGTACGGCGACGACCATTCGTCCGAGCACGACGTCGCCTTCGACGACCTGTTCCGTCGGCACCTCCGGAACGTCTACCGGGCCCTCGACCGTCCGATCCCGGAGGAGCTGTTCGTGAGCAACATCACCACGGAGCCGCCCGCGCTGCCGGTGGAGCCGCCGACCGGCTTCATCGAGCCGGAAATCGACGGCATGGTGACGAACTACTTCGAGTGGATTGGCGCGGGCTGCGTCGACGCCAGGCGCGCCGTCGGGACAATGCAGCAGGCCGGCGACCGATCGCCCGTCGTCAGGCTCGTCGAGTTCGGGTTCGGCGAGCAGCACCTGTTCGTGCGCGTCGAGGGCGCCGGCCCGATGCGGGGGCTTCTCGAGCGCGGCGTCGACGTCCGCATCCGGTTCCTCGAGCCGGCGGGCGTTCGGGTCGTCGCCCGGCCGAGCGGCACTGGAACCGTAGCGGAGGCGCACCTCGAACGGCGCGCGCCGGGCCGTCCCGAATGGCGCCAGCACCCGTGCACAGGCCTCCTGGCGGCGCTCGATCGCGTGCTGGAGATTCGAGTCCCCCTGGCGTGCCTCGGGACTGCGGCGCAGGGGCGCGTGGCGTTTCTCGTCTCGGTCACGCGGGAGGGCGCCGAGCTCGAGCTGCACCCGCGCCACGGGCCGATCGAGATCGATGTCCCGGACGCGCGCTTTCGGATGCGCAACTGGACGGCGTAGCGCCGCGTCTGCAGGCCGGGCCCCGTCGGTAATCACCGCAGACGGCAGCGGGCAGGCGACAGCCGCAGCCAAACGCGCAACGTCGCATAAGACACGTTATGTTAACTAATCTGGCCGAACGGTCCCACGGGCTCCGCCTGCCACTCACCGGCTAGACTTCAACTCCCGCAGAATGTTCTCGAGCGCGTCGATGATCTCCGCCTTTTCGACGCGGCTTTTCGCGAAGCTGAGACGGAGCTGGAAGGCTCTGGTCGGCGCGCGGAACGCAAAGACGTACGGCTTCGGCCGCGGCGGCCGTCCCTTCGTCGTTTCCGCCCGAACGTCCTTCCGCGTGACCGCGCCCTGGGCGACCATCTTCTCGACGAGCGCCAGCATCTTTTGTGGCGTCGCCTGACGGACGACCTGCAGCAGCGTCGACTTCGACGTGATGTCCGCGAGCCGGCAGAGGTTCCGCACCTCCGCGGGCATCTGGTTCAATGCCAGCGTCTCGGTAATCGACGTCCGCGACTTGCCGAGCTTCCGCGCCATGTCCTCGTGCGTGTAACGGCATTTCTGCGCGAGCTGCTGCAGCGCCTCCGCCTCCTCGAACGGCGTCAGATCCTTGCGCTGCAGGTTCTCGATGAGCGCCAGCTCCAACCCCTCGGCATCGTCGGCCTGGCGCTCGACGACCGGCAGCTCGCGAAGGCCGACCTGGACGGCGGCGTGGTACCGACGCTCGCCGGCGATGATCTGGAAGCGGCTGCCGCGCGGACGGACGATGAGCGGCTCGATCACGCCCTTCTCGGCAATCGAGGCCATCAGCTCCGAGAGGTCGCCCATGACCTGGCGCGGCTGGTCCGGATTCGGGTCGAGGAGCTCGATTGGCACCATTCTGCCGACGGGCGTGCCGGCCGACGCGGCGAGCGCCTCCACATAGTGCTCGTCGTGGCGCATCCGGAGCGTGTTAGGCAGTCCGCGCTTCGACACGTTCGATGACCTCCTCGCACAGGCTGTAGTAATCGGTGGCGCCGGTCGAGTCCGGCGCGAACGTGAAGATCGATTCCTTGTAGGCGGGGCTTTCCTCCAGCCGGACGCTCTTGGCGATTACCGTACGGAAGACCTTGCCCCCGAAGACCTTCTGGATCTGCTCCCGAATGTCGCGCGCGAGCGCCGTCCGCTTGTCGTGCATCGTGATGACGACCCCGAGGATCCGCAGCGCCGGGTTCGGCCGCTGCCGCACCTTCTCGATCGTCTCGAGCAGGTCGTCGGTTCCTTCGAGCGCGAAGTAGGACGACTGGATCGGGATGAGCAGGTGCGTGGCGGCGACGAGCGCGTTCACCGTCAGCAGGCCGAGCGCCGGCGGGCAATCGATGACGATGTGGGCGAATGCGCCGTCGAGCTGGCCAAGCTTGTCCTTCAGCTTGAAGTGCGCGTCGAGCTCGCCAATCAGCCGGGCCTCGAGCTTCGCGAGACTGATGCGGGCCGGCGCGATGTAGAGATTCTCGACCGGCGTCGGCTGGATGACGTCGGCGAGGGCGCAGGACGGATCGGCAATCGCGTCGTAGGTGCTCCGCTCGATGACGCCATGGTCGAGGAACGAAAGGGTGCTATTGGCCTGCGGGTCGAGGTCGACGAGCAGCGTCTTCCGTCCGCGCATCGCCAGCGCGGCGGCAAGATTGACGGCTGTGGTGGTCTTGCCCACCCCGCCTTTCTGATTGGCGATGGCGACGATCATGTGCTGAGTGGATATCTTGGGGCGGACCGACGGCGCCATTCTAGGGATTGTGTGAAAAATCGTCAACTGCCCTAGAAGGTCGGGAGGAATGTCGGCCGGCCGACTTGACCAGCCGGTAGCGCTACACGGCTTGCTACATTTTGTATTTCCCGAGCTCCTCGGGGTCCAGGCTCTCGAGCCACTTCTGCAGCCGGTCGCTGTCGGCGCGCTCGGACGCGAAATCGACCGTCTTGGCGTTGTCGATGACCGCTTCCTCGACCAGGATGGGCGACCGCGTGCGGAGCGCGAGCGCGATGGCGTCGCTCGGGCGCGCGTCGACGACGACGCGCTCCCCTTTCACGGTGAGGTGGATGATCGCGTAGAACGTGTTGTCCTTCAGGTCCGACACGACGACCCGGTCGACCTGGCCGTCGAGGTCGGTGATGATGTTCCGCAGCAGGTCATGCGTCATCGGTCGCGGCGTCGTGATGTTCTCCATCTGCAGCGCGATCGCGTTCGCCTCGAAGATGCCGACCCAGATCGGCAGCACCCGCTCACCCGCCTTGTCCTTGAGGATCACAATCGGCATGTTGGTGATCGGATCCACCATCAGCCCCTTGATCGTCATCTCTATGAGCATCGCCGTCTCCCCGCTGGCGCCCGCCAATTGTCGGCCGGCCGACTTACGCAAGTCCCAGACCCGCGACCTCGCCCCAGAGGCTGTTCGGACCCGCACGGCGAATCGTCACCCGGACCGTGCGCCCGACCCAGCCGGACCCGGATTCCTCGTTCCGGGTTTGGGACGGCACCGGGAAATTCACCACCGTGTTGCCGGTCGTACGTCCTGACATCTCCCCGCCCCGCCGCCGGCTGACCGCGTCGACCAGCACGTCGACGGTGGTGCCGATCGCCCGCTCGTGCACCCGCGTCTGGATCTCCCGCTGCCGCGCCTGCAGCGCCACGATGCGCGCCGTCTTCTCGTCCTCGCCGACGTCGTCCGGCAGCCGCTTCGACGCGAGGGTGTTCGGCCGTGCGGAGTACTTGAACGAGAAGATGCTGTGGTACTGCACGGCTTCGACGAGCGAGAGGGTCTCGTCGAAGTCGTCGGCCGTCTCGCCCGGGAAGCCAACAATCATATCGGTCGATAGCGCGACGTCCGGGATGCTTTCCCGAATCCGCGCAACGAGCTCGAGATACTGCTCGCGCGTGTACCGCCGCCGCATCGCCTGCAGGACGCGGGTCGATCCCGACTGCACCGGCAGGTGCAGGTGCTTGCACAGCTTCGGCAGGTCGCGGACCGCCTCGATGAGGCGCGCCCCCGTATGGCGCGGATGCGGACTCGCGAACCGGATCCGCTCGACGCCCGGCACCTCGTGCACCTCCGCCAGGAGCTCGGCGAAGTCGCAGCGCGGGTCGTCGGGCGCCTGATAGTGGTTGACGATCTGCCCGAGCAACTGGATTTCCCGCCGGCCCGACGCGGCCGCCTCCCGCACTTCGGCTAGGATGTCCGCCTTCGGGCGCATGCGCTCGTGCCCGCGCGTGTACGGCACGACGCAGAACGCGCAGTAGTCGTTGCATCCCTCGATGATCGTGACGTACGCCTTCACGGCGTCGCCACGCCGCGCAATCCCGAGCGGGAAGCTCACGTCGTCCCAGGGCGCGACATCGACTTCCGCGAACTGCCCGTGCGCCGCCTTCTCGACGAGCAGCGGCAGCATCTTCAGCCGCTGCGTGCCGAGCACGACGTCGATGACGTGTCCGTTCGTCTTCCGGAGGAGCGTCTCGCCCTCCTGTTGGGCGACGCAGCCGGCCACGGCGACGAGCGGACGGCGTCCGGTCTCCTGCTCGAGCACGCGCAGCTCCCCGAGCCGCGTGTACAGCTTCTCCTCGGCGTGCTCGCGCACGCTGCACGTGTTGATGACGATGACGTCGGCGTCGCGCTCCTCGTCCGTCGCTTCGTAGCCGGCCTGCTCCAGCAGGCCGGCCATCCGCTCGGAGTCGTGGACGTTCATCTGACAGCCGAACGTCTCGATGAGGTACTTTCTCGCCACTACTTGCGCTTTCGCCTTTCGCTTTCGCCTTTCGCCCCGAGCATCTCGCGCGCGGTCGCCCGCGCCCGCTCGGTGACCTCGGCCCCGCCGATCATGCGCGCGAGCTCCTCGACGCGCTCGCCGTCGTCCAGCCGTTCGACGCCGGTAACCGTGCGTCCGCCCCGCACCGTCTTGTCGATGCGGAAGTGCGTAGCGCCCCGCGCAGCGATCTGTGGCAGGTGCGTAATGCAGAGCACCTGAAACCGATCCCCGAGCGCGCGCAGCCGGGTGCCGACGACCTCCGCCACGCGGCCTCCGATTCCGGCATCCACCTCGTCGAAGATGAGCGTCCTGTCCGACGCGTCGCCGGCCGCCATCGTCTTGAGGGCGAGCATCACGCGAGACAATTCGCCCCCGGAGACGATGCGCGCGAGCGGCCGCAGCTGCTCGCCCGGATTCGGCGACACAAAGAACTCTGCGCGGTCGATTCCGCGCTCGGTCCATTCGTCCGCGCCGAGCTCCGTGGCGTTGAACCGTACCTCGAAGCGCGTGCGCGGCATCGCCAGCTCGGCGACGAGTGCCTCGACGGCGCGCGCGAATGGCCCCGCCGCCTCACGACGGCGACGCGACACCTCGCGCGCGGCGGTGAGATACCGATCGGTCGCCTCCGCCAGCGTCCGCTGCAGGTCGTCGGCCTTCTCGGCCCCGCCCGTCAGCAGATCCCGTTCGTGGGCGAGCGCCCGCCCCCGGACGATCACGTCGTCCAGCGTCGGGCCGTACTTCCGCTTCAGCCGTTCCAGCAGCGCGAGCCGATCCTCGACCTCCTGGAGCCGGGTCGGCGAAGCCTCGACGCCGTCGGCGTAGCGGCGGAGGAAGAACGCCAGATCTTCGAGCTGCCCCTTGATCCCCTCGCGCGCGTCGACGTACGGCGCAAACTGCGGGTCGATCGTCGCGAGCTCCCCCACCCGCTTCCAGACGCCGGCGAGTCCCGCGAGCAACGCGCCGTCGCTCTCGTACAGTGCGGCGTAGCTCTCCTCGCACAGCCGCTCCAGGCGC